>QWCY01000070.1_pt1 | contig 150982 bp, 163 predicted proteins | sample 1972631 | NCBI WGS metagenome assembly QWCY01 (sample SAMN09866696, study PRJNA288562) | Human gut metagenome isolate pre1_stool, whole genome shotgun sequencing... | isolation source: gut | host: Homo sapiens | place: USA: California
GGAAGATATAAACAGACATAAAGCGTTTCAGATTATTTCAAAGAAAAAGAATATAAAATCAGAAGTCCCTAAAGATGCAATGCATTTGTTAAACCATGCCTATATTAATGCGTTGTGTGAAATTATAATACATTCCCAAACAGAAGAAGAAGTAAAGTTAAACACAAGAATAATTTCGAAATTTTTTTATGATGGATGGGAGAAATTGAGAGGTTTTTAAATATAAGGGAAAGGGTATTAAACACCCTTATATTTTTTAAAGTAAAGATAACTAAGTTAGCTAATAAAGTTATCTATCATATGGAGGTGTTAAAGATGAAAGAAAAAAGGAAAGGAGGGTTCCATTGAAAAATAATTATATGAAACGCCTATGGCAGCTGGCAGAAGGAGAACATAAAGCCCTCAAGCTTTCCATTTTTTTGGCAGTTATTGGGGTTCTTTTAGGTATGTTGCCTTATTTTGGCGTAAGCAAAATTGTTTATGGTTTGTTTGTTGGAAATAAAGATTTTTCCTTCTACCTACCTTGGTGTTTTCTAATCTTGATTGGCTATTGCTTAAAACCAATTTTATACGCCAAGGCCTTGGCAGAGTCCCATAAAGCAACCTTCTCTGTTCTAAGAAATGTACGAATCATGCTCTTGGAAAAGCTGCCTAAAATGCCTCTTGGTACGATTATTGATACCCATAGTGGTGATTTAAAGACAACCATTGTTGATCAAGTAGAAAAAATGGAACGACCTTTGGCTCACTTATTGCCTGAGATGACGGCGAATATTTTAGGGCCTGTATCCATCTTCATCTATCTATTAATTTTAGATTGGAGAATGGCTTTATTGTCACTTGTTTCAATTCCGGTAGGTATGTTTTTTATGTCATTAATTATGAAAGGTTATGCAGAAGATTATAGTAAGTCGGTTGCGACTAATACCGAAATGAATAAAACAATTGTTGAGTATGTTGGCGGAATTGAAGTGATTAAAACTTTTAATCAAGGCGAAAAATCCTATGGGAAATTCACCGATAAAGTGATAGCTAATGCTTCATTTTATTATCATTGGATGAAAAAATGTCAAATGCCGGTGTCCTTATCCAAGAACATTTCACCAACAACTTTGATTACGGTATTACCTGTTGGTTGGATTATGTTTATTAATGGAAGTTTAGAGATGTCAACCTTTATTACGACCATCATCCTTTCTCTTGGTATAGCCGGTCCCTTACTAGCTGCTATTAACTTTGTCGATGCCTTAGCTCAAACAGGGACAACTGTCGGACGAATTGATGAAATCTTAAATGGGACAGAACAAGTTCATCGTAGAGAAAGAGTTCATTTAAAAAATCATGACATTGCTATCAAGAATCTACATTTCTCCTATGAACCAGGAGAAGAAGTTATTAAAGGAATCGATATGGTAATTCAAGAGCAAAGTTTAAATGCCTTTGTTGGGCCAAGTGGTTCAGGAAAGTCAACCATTGCCAAGTTAATTGCTGGTTTCTGGGACGTAGAACAGGGAGAAATATCGATTGGCGGAATTAATTTATTCAATATTCCACTTGAACAACTCTATGATTTAGTTGCTTTTGTTTCGCAGGATATTTTCCTTTTTAACGATACCATCATGGAAAATATTCGAATGGGCAAGCCTTCGGCTAGCGATGAAGAAGTGATTGAAATTGCCAAAGCTTCTGGTTGTCATGATTTTATTATGTCTTTAGAGCATGGATATCAGACCAAAGTAGGGAGTGGAGGAAACCATTTATCAGGCGGTGAAAAACAGAGGATTACCATTGCTAGAGCCATGATAAAAGATGCTCCAATTATCATATTAGATGAAGCAACGGCTTATATTGATCCTGAAAATGAGCAAGTTTTACAAAAAGCAATTAATAAGCTTATTCAGGGAAAAACTATCATTATGATTGCTCATAGGTTATCAACAATAACCAATGCAGACCAGATTTATCTCATCGATCATGGCAAACTTGTAGCAAGTGGCAATCATGAAGAACTTCTTAAAGAAAATAAACTTTATCAAGCCATGTGGGAAGCACATATCGGTGGAAAGGAGGTGGCTTAGATGTTAAGTGGACTTCGAAAGATATGGGCATTTGCAGATAAAGAACGAATAAATTTAAACAAGTCTGTTATTTTTGAATTTGTGTATGCCATCTTCAATATGTTGCAAATAGGAGCCATTTACTTTGTGCTCCAAGCCTTGGTGACAAAAGATTTTAATTCCTTTATAGCACTGAAGGTTTTTCTTATGCTGTTGGTAAGTATTGTCGGAAGGTCTTCTGCCAACTATTTTGCTCAATTAGATCAAACGCATGCTGGGTATTTTATGGTAGCTAATCGAAGAATAAGTATAGGAAAAATGCTGAAGACGGTTCCAATGGGATTCTTTAATGAAAATAATATTGGAAAAGTGACTGGTGTTTTAACAACTGTTCTAGATGACGTTGAGAATACAGCTCCTATGGTTTTAGTTGTTATGATGAGTGGCTTCATTAACTCATTTGTGTTCACCCTGATGATTTTATTTTTCGAGTGGAGAAATGGGCTGATTGTTATAGCAGGAACGGTTTTATATCTATATATTACTTCTGTCATGGAAAAAAAGTCGAGGACACTTGCTCCAAAAAGGCAAGAGGCACAATCTCTTTTAGTAGAAACGATCTTGGAATATATCCAGGGAATGCCGATCATTAAATCCTTTAATTTAACAGGAAAAGGAGACCAAACCGTACGCTCGGCACTAGAAGAAAGTCGCTCAGCCAATCTAGCCTTGGAGAAATTATTTACACCCTATACCATCGGGCAAGAGCTCGTTTTAAGAATTTCCAGTGTTGCCATGATTGTCCTTTCACTTTATTTTTATATCAATGGCACCATGGATTTATTGAAAGCAATTATGTGTATCATCATGTCATTCCTGGTGTTTGCAAGTATTCAATCCGCAGGATCCGCCATGGCGACATTAAGAGTTGCAACAAGTTCTATAGAACAAGTAGAAACAACAGAAAATATGCCTCAGATGGATATTGAGGGCCAGAAGATTACGCCTCATCATACAGATATTGAATTCAATAATGTTAGCTTTTCTTATGATAAAATACCTATTTTAAGGGAGGTTTCCGTTCATATTCCGGAAAAGGCTATGACAGCCATTATTGGACCAAGTGGATCTGGTAAGAGCACCATGTGTTCGCTTATTTCTAGATTTTGGGACGTGGATCAAGGCAGCATATCGATTGGAGATGTCAATATTAAAAACTACACGCTTGAATCCTTAATGGATTTAATTAGCACCGTATTCCAAAATGTTTATCTTTTCCAAGATACCATCGAAAATAATATAAAATTTGGCAAACCACAAGCTAAGAAGGAAGAAGTCATAGAAGTGGCAAAAAAAGCTCAATGCCATGACTTTATTATGAATTTGCCAGAAGGATATCAAACCATCATAGGTGAAGGTGGCACATCTCTTTCAGGCGGAGAAAGACAAAGAATATCAATAGCAAGGGCTATGATAAAAAATGCCCCGATTATTATTTTTGATGAAGCTACAGCAAATGTTGATCCAGAAAATGAGGATAAACTTCAAGAAGCCATAGAAAGTTTAACAAAAAACAAAACGGTTATAATGGTTGCTCATAGGTTAAAGACTGTTAAAAATGCGAATCAGATTATAGTTCTTAAAGACGGAAAATTAGAGGAGGTGGGAAAACATGAAGATTTAATTAGAAAAGGAGGCACTTATAAGAAATTTATAGAAGCAAGAGAAGAAACAGAAAGCTGGAAGATTAAACAAAATAAGGAGGATTTCAATGAAGAATCGATTAACAGCAAAGGATTTAATTAACGTAGGAATTTATACGGCTATTTATTTAGTCATATTTTTCGTAACAGGAATGTTAGGGGCTGTGCCAATACTTTATCCTACCATATTTATATTAATCCCAATATTAACAGGTATTCCATTTATGCTATTTCTAACCAAGGTAGAAAAGTTTGGAATGGTATCTCTAATGGGAATCATTTTAGGAGTATTTTGGTATTTTATGGGTTACACTTGGTTAGCACCAGCCGTGTATATTCCAATGGCAATTATTGCTGATGTAGTTATGAATACTAAAAAGTATAAAAGTTTTAAAGTTAATACAATAGGATTTTGGTTGTTTTCATGTGCTGAGTTAGGCTGTCAGATGCCAATGTGGGTTATGGCAGATACCTATATGGAAGGAGTAAAACAACAAATGGGTGAGCAATTTGCGACCGATTTAGCGAAATATATGCCACCATGGATGGGAATTGCTGCAATTGGCATCATGTTTGTTGGAGCAGTGATAGGTGCTAATCTAGGCAAGAAAATGTTGAAAAAACATTTTGAAAGAGCTGGAATTGCTTAATGGAGGCTTACAAAACTTATGTTCCCCCAATAAAGAAAGGCTTTTATTTAGATCCGAGAACAAAAATATTATTTATGGTATTCATTAGCACTATAATGTTTTTTGTCTATGACAATATAGGTATAGATATAGCGATAGTTTCTATCGCTATATTCTTGCTTGTATCTAATAAAAATTACAAAGCTGCAACCATATATGGAATTTTATTTGTTTTGGCTGTTATTTCAAATAAAACTAAAAATATGTATGAATTACCATCCATATTAAACATGATTAATGTATTGCTCAACTCATTAGTCATAAGGCTTTTTCCTATTTTCATGATGGGATACTATACGATTAGTTCCACCAAACCTAATGAATTTATAGCAGCTATGGTAAAGTGGAAAATTCCAAATGCATTTATTATTCCTGTTTCTGTAGTATTTCGTTTCATACCTACTCTAAAGGAAGAAAATAAGGCAATATCAAATGCTATGCGAATGAGGGGGATACGATTTAATAGTAAAAAAACAAAAGCCAATCCATCATTGTTTTTAGAGTACAGAATTATCCCGCTCCTATTTTCTGTTGTCAAAATAGGTGATGAACTTTCTGCATCAGCATTAACAAGAGGATTAGATAATGTTAAAGGCAGAACGAGCCTTGTTGAGGTTAAATTTAGCAAATATGATTTTTTGATTTTTCTATTGATTATAGGATTGATAGTGTGGTCTTTAGTATGAGGGGGAAAGAGATGATAAAATTTAACAATGCTAGCTTTACCTATAAGAGCAAAGAAAGACAAGGTGGCGTTTTTAATATAAGTTTATCCATTGAAGAAGGAGAATTTGTGCTACTAACAGGTGAGTCTGGATGTGGGAAAACTACTCTTACGAGACTAATTAATGGCCTTTCCCCTGAATATTATACTGGAGATTTACAAGGTGAAGTGGAGATCAATGGAGAAAAAGTAGGACAAACTAGCATTCAATCACTTTCAAAGGTAGTCGGCTCTGTATTTCAAAACCCAAAATCACAATTTTTTAATGTGGATTCTACAAGTGAAATAGCTTTTGGACTTGAGAATATGGGTGTTGATAGAATGGAGATGCTTGACAGGATAGGAAAGGTAGCTTATGCATTAAACATTCATGAACTGTTAGATAGGAATCTATTTAATTTATCAGGTGGTGAAAAGCAAAAAATTGCTTGTGCATCTACAGCTGTGATGGAAGCCCCTATTTTAGTTTTAGATGAGCCTTCATCAAATTTAGACATTGAAAGCATTGATGATTTAAAAAATATACTTAAATATTGGAAACAACAAGGCAAAACAATTATCATAGCTGAACATAGGTTATATTATTTAATGGACTTGGTCGACCGAGTTATTTATATGAAAGATGGTCGAATTAGCAAGGATTATAGCATTGAGGAATTTAAGGATATTTCAGACAAGAAGTTGCACGAGATGGGATTAAGATCTTCTCATATTCCTAAGTTTGAGAGTAAAGACATTGAGTATACCAATGAAATAGCACTTGATAATTTTTGTGTATATTACAATAAAGTGGATGGATTAGAAATCAATCATCTAGAACTTCCTAGAAAACATATAATAGGAATTCTTGGGAAGAATGGTGCTGGAAAATCTACCTTTGCCAATTGTCTGTGTGGTATTGCAGAAGAATCAACAGGGATAATGACCTTAGAAGGAAAAAGCTACGATAGCAAAGAAAGGCTTGAGATTTCTTATATGGTCATGCAAGATGTGAATAACCAACTCTTTACAGAGAGTGTCAAAGAGGAAATTTCAGTTAGCCTTAGTTCAGATGAAATAAGTGGACAAGTAGATGAGATTTTAGCTCAATTAAATTTGTTGGAATTAAAAGAGCTCCATCCCATGTCGCTATCTGGAGGACAAAAGCAAAGAGTAGCTTTAGCTAGTGCCCTTGCTTCAAATAGTCGCATACTAATATTAGATGAACCTACCTCTGGTCTGGATTATCATAATATGTTAGATGTGGCTCAAAGTTTAAAGCAGATGAAAGATAAAACTATTTTCCTCATCACTCATGATCCTGAATTACTAAAGGAGTGTTGTGATTATTTTATTTTTTTGAAAAACGGACATGTGGAATGGTCAGGAAACTATACTGAAGAAAATATTCACAAATTAAATGATTTCTTTAAAGCATAAAGACAAAAAAAGAATGTAAGAAACATAAATGACAAAATAATATTACCTTTATGTCGGTGGGCGAAAAATCAAAGTAAGCGAGCAGATATACAAAGTCTACTGGCAAGAAAGAGAACATAAAAAAAGAGCAGGTGGACAGAAAAAACCACCTGTTTTTCTTTTCCTCTTTGGATCATGATGGACATTTTATAGATAACATCACTGATGAAAGCGTTGATGTAGAAAAGATTGTTAAAACACAGATGATGATTGAGGCAGTCAGAAATGCTATATCAAAACTAAACGATGAGACGTGGCTAGTAATACAGGCCCTTTGTGCCGCATGAGAAAAGGCCGAGGGATATTTATTTTGTTTCAAAATATGCTATAGAATATGATCTTTCGTGTTTTCATCAATTGAATATGGGCAGTGGATGGAGGACATTTGAATGAAGATACTAAGATTTTTTCATCAGTTTTTTCACTCTTAGTAATATAATATATTGCCAAATTTAGAGTTGATTCAATTTCATTCTTGTAAATAACACCAGTTGTATTACTCGCTTTTGCAATCTGGTTTATGTTATTTGTTACATTTGAAAGCACCATTGTAGATTTCTAAATGGTTCTAAGTCAACTACATAAATCTCTTTTCCTAATACACATTTTCTAAGAAAGTGAGACATAGTTTTGCGATTTGCAAGTTTAATTTTCTTTTCAAAAACTTCTTTTTCTTCTTTAGTTAGCTTAATTTCTATTCTTTCATTTCTAAATCTATTTGTCATTTTATTCTCATTTATAAAATATATTTCGGGGTCTTAGGGTTCTCCCTAACAAGGTAAAAATTAAAAAATGGAGCATTCCGTAAATGATGTGTACCCAGAAAACTGGACACATTAATATTTAGTTTACATTTATGGATGCTAACCTATACAAAGTAGGTGGCATCCATTTTGTTTTCTTCTGAATCCTTTCATTGTTGTAGTAGTATATATATATTCATCAAGTCTATTTATATGGTATAATAAATGTAAACTTTGATATTAAAGGAGTGATTTTATGCCATGCAATAAAAATTATACAAAAGAAATAATAGATGATTATTGCGTGTTAGACACAGAAACAACGGGTTTATCATCTTATTATGATGAAATTATAGAAGTAGGTGTGTTAAGAGTTAGAAACAATGAAATTGTAGAAAAATATTCACAACTAATTAAACCAAAATATGAAGTTGATGATTTTATAACTTCTCTAACAGGCATTACTAATGATATGCTTATAGGCATGCCATCTATATTGGATATTAAAGATAAATTACTAAACTTTATTGGCGACGATATAATTATTGGTCATAACACATCTTTTGATATTAGGTTTTTAAATTGTGGCCTTAAGACAGAACTAGATAATAAATACATGGATACAATGCAATTCTCTAGAAAGTTGTATCCAGATTTGAAGCATCATAGACTTTCTGATATGACAAAATATTTAAATCTACATAATAATGAGCATCGCTCTATTTCAGATTGCATTTCAACAAAGGAACTTTATGATTGCATTAAAAAGCACATGAATGCAAACAATATTGCTATTAATGATCTATGGAAAACTAAAAGGACTAAATTTGATATAAACTCAATAACACCAGATGTAGTTGAAATAGATGAAGACAACTTTTTTTACAATAGGCATGTTGTATTTACAGGAAAGCTGGAGAAGATGTTAAGAAAAGATGCAATGCAGATAATTGTTAATTTAGGAGGAATACTCGACAATAGCGTGAATAATAAAACTAATTATTTAATACTTGGAGATAACGATTATAATGCAATACTAAAAGGTGAGAAGTCATCAAAACATAAGAAGGCTGAAAAATTAAAACTAGAAGGTAATGATATAGACATTATAGATGAATTGACGTTTTATGATTTGATTAACCAATAGTGCTAAAAGTTAAGATGTAAAATATGTTATTTAAGATGGTAGAAATGCCGTCTTTTTTTATTGGATACTTTTTAATGTTTTGAAATAAAAGGGTGCAAAAAGCAAATATTTATACTCTAATTTATAAACATTAAATTGTATCCATTTATGAATAGTTTGAGATCCACCATACAACACAGGCAGCGACAGCTTTAATTACAATGATAATTTTAATCATTCATCATGGTTAACATTTATGAAAAATAGATTAGAACTAGCAAAGAAATTATTAAGAATTGATGGAGTTATTTTTGTTCAATGTGATGATAACGAGCAAGCTTATTTAAAAGTTTTAATGGATGAAGTTTTTAATAATGAAAATAAGTTGAATATCGTAGTTTGGCGAAAACTTTTAAGCTCTAAAAAGCAAAGTAAATATCTATCAAATATAACAGAATATATATTGATATATGGAAAAAGTCTTGGAGTTAAGATAAATGAAGTATTTCTTGAAGCTGAGAAATATAAAGATTTAAAGAACTATCCATATATAGAGGAAGGAACAAATCGCAGGTATGGATCATTTGATTTTACACAAAAAGGACAAGGAAGTGCAAAATTATTTAATGGAGTTTTGCTGGAGCCTCCAAAAGGAAAGCACTGGATATGGACTCAAGATAAGATTGATGAAGGATTGAAAAACAATGTAATTATATTTACAGAAAATGGAATGCCAAGGGTTAAAAGATATCTTGATGAGAAAGAAGGTAATCCTCTTTCTGATTTATGGACTGATGAAGAAGTAAAAATAATTTCAGCAAATTCTAAAGAAAGAATAAAATTTGATGGGCAAAAACCAGAAAGTTTGATAAAAAGGGTTTTAGATGTATCTACTAATGAACATGATTTAGTTCTTGACTTTCATATTGGGACTGGTACTACAGCAGCTGTTGCTCACAAAATGGGTCGCCGCTATATTGGTGTAGAACAAATGGATTATATTGAGGATATAACTATAGAGCGTTTAAAAAAGGTTATAGATGGCGAGCAAGGTGGCATATCAAAGTCAGTTAGTTGGCAAGGCGGAGGCTCTTTTGTTTATTGTGAATTAAAAGAAAATGCTCAAGAGCTTATTGATTCAATACAAGCTTGTGATGAGACAAATATAAAAGAGATTAAAGAAAAAATATATAATGACGATAGAATTATACCGTATTTGACTAAAAATGAATTAGTAAAAACAGATACGGAATTTGAAGAACTAAGCTTAGAAGATAAAAAGAAGGCTTTAATTACTTTAGTTGATAAAAACAAGCTTTATGTAAACTACTCTGATATAGACAACATAGATTATGAAATAAGTGAAGAAGAAAGAAGATTTAGCAAGTCATTTTATGAGGTGAAATGATGAAAGATAAATTTTTATATGAAGCACTAGAAGCCATAAATGGCAAAAACGGAGTTTATGCTTTAAACGATATTCCAGAATTTATGAAAAAATCCTTATCTAAGAATATTGTTTTAAGAGAATATCAAGAAGAAGCTTTTAAATATTTTATAACATATTATGAAAAGCCTGAACTTTCTAAGAACAAGCAAATTCATACACTTTTTCATATGGCAACTGGATCAGGAAAAACTGTCATCATGGCAGGACTTATTTTATACCTTTACACTAAAGGATATAGAAACTTTTTGTTTTTCGTTAATCAAAAGAACATTCTAGAAAAGACTAAAGAAAACTTTTTAAATTCTTTATCTAATAAATATCTTTTCTCTGATAACATTGAATATTTAGGAGAAAAAATAAAAATAAATCAAGTTGATAACTTTTTAGGATTGAATCAAAACTCTAGCGATATAAATATTTGCTTCACTACAACTCAAAAGCTACATTTTGATTTATTTACGCCAAAAGAAAATTCTATAACATACGAAGATTTTGAAAATCAAAAAGTTGTTTTTATATCAGATGAGTCTCATCATGTAAACACTTATACGAAAAAGATGACAAAGGCGGAAGAAGAAGATAAAAATTCTTGGGAATACTCTGTTATGAACGCTTTTTCAAGAAATAAAGATCATATATTGCTTGAATTTACTGCGACAGCTGATTTAAAAGATAAAAACGTTAAAGCAAAATACTTGGATAAGATAATTTATAATTATCCATTGCTAGAATTTAGAAAATCTGGTTATACAAAAGACTTTCAAAACTTTGCTACAAATTCAAGCTTGTGGGAAAGAGCTCTTATGGCGATAATTATGAGTGAATATCGTAAATATTTATTTGCCGATGCTAAGCTAAATATAAAGCCGGTAGTAATGCTGAAATCACAAAGAAAAGCGGCATCTCAAGATTTTTATAATGAATTTTTTGAAAAGATTAAATCTCTTAATGAAAGCGACATTATAAGTTTATTTAATTCTAGTATAAAAGAATTAAATGAAGCTTTAGATTATTTTAAAATTAAAGACTCTAGCTTTATGCTTTTAATAAATTCTCTTAAAGATAGTTTTACAAAAGATAAAACAATCATAATAAATACAGATTCGGACAGCTCAGCAGAAAAGCGTTTAAAATTGAATAGCTTAGAGGATAAAGATAATATAATAAGGTTAATTTTTACAGTAGATATGCTTAATGAAGGCTGGGACGTATTAAATTTATTTGATATAGTAAGGCTTTATGATACACGTCAGAGCGGAAAAGGTATCTCGACCTACACAATAAGAGAAGCACAGTTAATTGGTCGTGGAGCAAGGTATTGTCCATTCCAAATTGATGAAGAACAAGAAAAATATAAAAGAAAATATGATAATGATTTAGATAATCCCAACCGTATTCTTGAAACAATGTATTTTCACTCAAGAGATGACTCAAAATATATATCTGAGTTAAGAAGAGCACTAGTTGAAACTGGTATGCAAGATGAAGAGCCAATTAAATTAACGTATGTATTAAAAGACTCTTTTAAAGATTCAGATATTTATAAAAAAGGCTTTGTCTTTTCAAACAAGAGGATAATAAAAGATAGATCTCATGTGTTAGAGCTTGAAGAGAGCAAAAAGAATGTACTGCACCTATATACTGTAAGAGACTCTAAGGGTAAAGTAAGCTCATTATTTGAATCTGTAGAAGAAGAAAAAGTTAATTCTGATAATAAATTAAATAAAACTTATTATCAAAAGTTTAAAGAAATACCTTATAATTTATTATCTAGCGCTGCTGAATCCTATAGTGAATTAAAATTTTCGGTACTAAAAGAAAAGTATCCAAACTTAAAATCAATGAGAGAATTTTTAACGAGTGATAAATTTTTAGGTAATAATAAAATTGAGATTGATTATACTGGTGAAGAAATAAAAGCAAGAGATATATTTAATGGATTGATTAGAGCATTTAACACTATATCATCATATATTCTCAGCTTAAAACCTGAATATGAAGGCTCGAGAGAATTTTATCCTAAGAAAATATCTGAAGTTATTAAGAACAAGAGCATATCTATATCGAGTATTGACAAGAATGGCGGCTTAGGAGCTTCACAAAACACAAATCAAAATAAAAAATATCAATATAATTTATTTGATCAAAACTGGTATGTTTATACGGATAACTACGGAACAAGCGAAGAAAAGATGTTCATAAAGCATTTTATCAATGAGATAAAACCTAAATTAGAAGCAAAAGGATTAAAATTCTTCTTAATAAGAAATGAGAGAATACCTGATCTTGCTATATATTCTTTTTCTGATGGAGAAAGGTTTGAACCAGACTTTTTATTATTTATAGAAAGAGAAGGATTAGACAAGAACAATAATTATCAAGTTTATGCAGAACCAAAAGGCGAGCATCTTATGGATGGGGAAGTGTGGAAAGAAAAGTTTATGCTTGAAATAGCTGAAAAACATAAAATAAAAAGTTCTACACTAAAAGCCGTAAATAATTATATGATACTTGGCTTGCCATTTTATAATGATAAAAAGATAAGTAAATTTGAAGAAGCAGTTAATGAGTTTATAGATAAATTATAGAGAAAGGGATGTATTAAATGAGTGATAATACCAGAAAGTTTAGGAAAATAGTATATTTTGACGAAGATTCTGCTACTGATTTAGTTTATATGGAAAATGAAGGAGAAATCAATCAAGAGATTATAAATAGTGCTAGCACAAAGAAAAGTGCAAATGCTGAAGGAGAGGCGTATGTAGGAAATAATGGAATTTTAAAAAGTTTGTTAGGATTTAAAATATCTGTAGATGGGTCTATGGGGAAAAGTAGAGAAAATTTGATTAACAAAGTAATAAAAAATAATATTTTAATAGACTACTTAAAGCTTGAGCATGATAAATTTAATATAATGCAATTTGATAATTCTAGAGTAGAACCATATAAAAATTCTCTAACATATTATAAATTAGTTACGCCATATATGATAATGTTCGACGGATATGTAGATGCAGGAGATATTAACATAAATGTAGCGCTAATGGATAAAGCCTTAAGTAATAGCAAAGGATATTATGAAATGATATTAGATGAAGGAGATGCTAAACGTATTTTAAGATTTAATTTAAATTCATTTAGAAATTCTTATATGTTACCAGATTTAGTAAAAATGGACTTAACTTATCATTGCATAAAGGTCGGAACAGCTAAATTAAGCTCTCTAGATATTAATAAAGAATTTGATGTAGATAGTGAAAGTATTGATGCTTGCAAAGTAGCACTATTAAATGAAGAGGCTGAAAAAACACAAAATACTGATTGCGAGGAAGAGGTAAATGTTTACGATGTTATATTAGCTGGAGTATATAATGATTAAGATTCTTAATGGGCCTTATGTAGAATTTGAAAAAATTTTACCAAAAGATATAAAATATAATACTTTGAGCGAATTAATGGAAGAGCTTAATGCTAAGGAACATGTTTTTATATTAAAGACTAGTGATAACGAAAATGAAGAGTACGAGACTAAGAAAAAAGATAAAAAGCAAATAAATAATTTAGTAATCAAATCTTATGAATATTCAAGATTATCAGATTCTGGGTTGAATGGTTTTATGACTTTGATTAATTCGTTTGATATTAAAAATATGTACCTTCAAAATCCTCCAAGTATTGTAGTGAAACAATTAAAAGATGCTTTTTCAAATAATATACAGTTTATAAATCATCAATATAAAAAAATTGATGAAAGTATTTTAAGCGAATTTTCAAAACATTATGAAGATAAAATTTTAGGACAGGATTTAGCTAAGCGCAAATTATTAAATCAACTTTATATTCTAAGTAAAAGCTATAATGAAAGTAAACCAATTGTTTTATTACTATTTGGGCCAACTGGAGTAGGAAAAACAGAGACTGCTAAGTATATATCCGAATTGCTAAATGAAAAACTTTTTAGAAAGCAGTTATCAATGTATCAAAATGAAGAATTTGCTAACTATGTTTTTGGAAGCAAAGTGTCTGAGGCATCTTTGGCAAGAGACTTATTAGAAAGAGAGAGTAATATAATATTATTAGATGAATTTGATAAAATTAACAGTGTATTTTATAGTGCTTTTTATCAAATGTTTGATGAAGGAGTTTTTGTTGATAAAAATTACAAGGTAAATTTAAAAAATAGTATTATAATTTGTACATCAAATTTTTCGAATATAAATCAAATAAAAAAAGAGCTTGGAGAACCAATATTTAGCAGATTAGATAATGTTATAGAGTTTGACCCGCTATCTGATACTGATGTAAAAAAGCTTATTAAAATTAGTTTTAATAAAATATATAGTAAATTATCAGATGATGAAAAAAGTATTTTAAATAAATATGAGACGTTAGAAACATTATTAAAATTATCTAAAAAAATAAATAATGCACGTGAGGTAAGTGTAATTACAAAAGATTTTTTGTTCACTACTATAACAAGCAAAAAGTTTTTTAATTAAATCAAAAAAAGGCTACCTTCATGGCAGCCTTTTTCCTTATCCATTTATCCCTTATCTATTTAACGTCTTCCAATAATATCTTTTCCAATTTAAGTGGTTCTACGTACTCGTCTCCTTTATATGCACGCATGTTGCCGCCTGATATTTCATCTATCAAAGCGACTTTACCATCGACCATGCCGAACTCGAATTTTATGTCGTATAGCTCTAGGTCTTTCTTTGCAAGTTCATCTTTTACGAACTCGCCGATGTTTTTAGCAAGGCCAACTAGTTCGTCGTATTCAGCTCCTGTCATGATGCCTAGCATTTCTAGTGCGTCTTTTGTAATTAGTGGGTCGTTTCTCTCGTCGTCTTTTAATGTGATTTCAACGTAGGCTGGCAATTTCATGCCGCTTTCTGCGTATTGGCCGTAGCGTCTAATGAAGGAGCCAACTGCTCTGTATCTCACGATGACTTCAACGCCGTTACCGAATACTTTTGCTTTTCTAACTACTGCTTCGTTTTTCTCTGGATCTGCTGAAACGAAGTGTGTATTTAGTCCTTTTGCGTTTAATTTTTCATAGAAGAACTTTGTTAGTAGGCATGCGCTGTGTCCCGCGCCTTCCATTGTTAGTCCGACTTGGTTTTGACCTGGGTCGAACACGCCGTCTTTGCCTGTTACGTCGTCTTTAAATTTTAATAATACTTCTTTGTCGTTTAATTCGTAAACGTCTTTTGTTTTTCCTTGGTATAACTTTTTCAAAACTATTCCCCCAATCTATGTTTATTATACTCCATTTATTTTTAAATGTAAAGCTATTGCATCCATTTTCACCATGTTTATGGTTTTGCCACTTCGTATTTTTTCTATTTTAATTGAATTTACATGTATTTTACAAATATTTTACTCTATGTTAATGGTTTTGGTGGTATAATTATAGTGAACACTTGTAAGGAGGTAATTATGGATACTGTTATAGAGGTAAGGGGTCTTGTGAAAAAGTACAAGGAGCTCACTGCTGTTGACAATTTGTATTTGGACGTGAAGAAGGGCGAGATCTTGGGGCTACTTGGACCCAATGGTAGTGGTAAGTCGACGACTATAAACTGCATTTTGTCTCTTCTTAAGAAGGATGCGGGCACTGTAAAGATATTTGGAGAGCCTATGTCGCCTGATGCATATGAGATAAAAAGAAGGATTGGTGTTGTTTTTCAAGACGTGGCTGTCTATGATGAGCTAAGTGTTTACGAGAACATCGACTACTTCTGCGGTCTTTACATAAGTGACAAGGCTAAGAGGAAGGAGCTTGTCGAAAGGGCTATTGACCTTGTTAGCTTAAATGATTTTGTTAAATTTAAACCGAAAAAATTATCTGGCGGTCTACTAAGAAGGCTTAATATAGCATGCGGCATTGCTCACAGACCTGAGATTATCATTCTTGACGAGCCGACTGTGGCTGTTGACCCTCAATCAAGAAACAGTATTTTGGAAGGGATTAAAAAGCTTAACGATGAGGGCTCGACCATCATCTACACATCGCACTACATGGACGAGGTTGACTTTCTTTGTGACGATATAGTCATCATTGACAAGGGTAAGGTCATTGCAAAGGGTACTTCTGAAGAGCTTAAGGACATGATCACTATGAATGAAAAGATATCTTTTACTTCGAAAAATCTAAATGATGATGTCATTACAAAGATCAAGGCTTTTGAGCACTTACTTAGCTATGAGAACAAGGACGGCTCTGTCAAGCTTAGCTTTGCGCATGGCGATGGCTACTTAATGAATTTAATCAAGCTTCTTGATGACAATGGTATTCGCTACAGCTCTTTAAACGTTGAAAAGCCTAGTCTTAACGACGTCTTCTTGGAGCTAACTGGCAAGGATTTGAGGGATTAGTATGTTTTTGCATTCATTTAAAAATACATTTAAAGTGCTTCTAAGGCAGAGGGCGATGCTGTTTTGGTCACTTATCTTCCCCATAGTCCTAGGGATATTTTTCAAGCTTGCCTTTGGTAATATAATGGAGAGTACTAAGTTCAAGACGATAGGTGTCGCTGTGAACGAAAGCCTTATGGAGGATGAATACATCAAAAGCTTTATGAAGGAGATGGAGGATGAGGAATATTTCAAAGTGACTGAGGCTAAGAATGCAGACATTTTGGATGAGGACGATAGTATCAAGGCCTACATTGATTCTATGGACAAGATATATACGAAGAAGTCGGGTATATCCGAGACTATAGTCGAGACGATTATGAATGCGTATTCACAAAAGTCTTCGATGATATCTAGGATTATGCAAAAGGATCCGATGACTGACTTGAGTACACTTTTGGACGTGGATAATCACGTGAAGGATGTCTCACGTAAAAATATGGACATGACAAATACATTTTTCTACACGCTTCTTGGTATGACGACGATATATGGATACATGTGGGGACTTTTTGTAAGTTATCAATACGAGGCAAACTTATCGACCAATGCAAAGCGTAACACGGTCTCACCAACTAAGAAGGGCACTATGCTATCGGCATCACTACTCGTTAGCTGGATCATCAACTTCACCATAACCATAGTATTCATCATCTACCTAAAATATGCTCTCGGCGTCGATTTCGGAGATAGAATGGCGCCTCTTGTGGCACTATCCGCTCTGTCGTCACTAACAGGCGTTGCTTTTGGCGTACTTATTGGGGTCTCTAACAAGGCGAGTATTGACGCTAAAACTGGTATGGGTATTGCAATAACTATGCTTATGTCGTTCTTAGCAGGTATGATGGCTCCCGAGATAAAGATACTTGTCGCTGAGCACGCGCCTATCGTCAACAAGCTAAATCCAGTTGCAGTTGTGACCGATGCAGTCTACTCGCTATACTACTACGATTCGATGACTAGGTTCAATGGGGATATAATCAATCTAGCTTTGATTACTTTGTTTTTCATCGTGGCTTCACTATTTTTCATGAGAGGTAAAGAATATGAGAGTCTTTAAAAATTATTTCAAAATAGCATGGGCACATAAGACGGCAATACTTGCCTATACTGTAATTTTCATAGTCTTAATGAGCCTAGTGACAAAAACTACGAAGGAAGACTCCTACAAAGCAGTTGATGTTAATATTTATATTAAAGATAATGCAAATACAACACTTTCAAGAGCACTTTTCGCTTATCTAGAAGGCAATACTCGGGTTGTGGACATGGATGAAGCTTTGGTAGAGGATAAATTGTTCTATGAAATAATAAGCGCGGCGCTTGAAATACCCGAGGACTTTGACAGTTCGCGTGAGGTCTTATACAAGTCTGCACCAAACGACATCTACGCTATGAGCGTTAAAGAGAAGGTCAATAGCTACCTAAGTCAAGTCGCTGCATACGAGGCAGCAGGCTTCACAGAAGAAGATGCAATTAAGTATACGAAGGAAGATTTGGATAAGAAGTTCGATGTAGCAATAAAAGAAGGCAGCCTTGATGCGAATAAAGATGGATCTCACTACTACTTTAACTTTTTACACTATCTACTTCTCGCACAAGTTATACTCATAGTCTCAACCATAGTCAGGGTTTACAAGAGAAAGCCGGTATTAATGAGAAACATTGTATCGCCGCTGCCAAGGGCGAAGATTAATCTGCAACTGATATTAGGACACATAGTTACAGGGCTACTCCTATGGTTTATCTATATAATACTCTTTGCGATTATGTATAAGTACGACTTTACTAAGACGCATATAAACCTTATGATGCTAAACTCCTTTGTATTCACGATTACAGTAGTAGCTATGGCAGTAATGATAGCAAGCCTATTTAAAGATGAAAATGCAATACAAGGCGTGATGAACGTCGTTTCGCTCGGCTCGTCATTCTTATGTGGCGCCTTTGTTCCGCAAGAGCTTTTAGGCGAAACAGCTTTAAAGATAGGCAGGGTCTTCCCAGGCTTTTACTACATTAAGAACAATAATCTGCTTATAGAGAAAGCAGAGTTTAGTGTAATGCTGCCTAATGTCTTGATAATGCTAGGATTTGCAATAGTATTTATAGTGATAACGATGGTCGCGAAACCAAAAGCAAACGACAATATCAATTAATTTTAATTTCAATAATTTTATTTTAGCGTTCACTTTATGAAGTGGGCGCTATTATTTTGTGATATAATTAAGATAAATAATTGATGGAGGGAAAACAAAATGAAAACTTTACGAGTAACAGGAAAGGGAAGATTATCATTAAAGCCGGATACCATTGTCGTAAGCTTCAAATCAAGTGCAGTCTACACTGATTATGCAGAAACCATTGCCATGGCGAGCAAGGCGACTAAGGACTTAAAGGCTGTCATTGCAAAGGCTGGCGTCGATAGCGAGCTTCTAAAGACTACTAACTTAGACGTAAGTCCAGATTATGATACTTGGTACGACGACAACAACCATAGACATGAAAAGTTTATTGGCTACAAGTACACTCATAACTCAAAGATCAAGATTGATAATGATAACAAGATTTTAGGCAAGCTTTTATATGAGGTGAGCGTTTCGCCACTTGATGTGAGATTTGATATAAGATACACTGTCAAGGATATAGAGAAGTCGAAAAATGATTTACTTAGAGAGGCTATCAAGGATGCAAAGGAAAAGGCACAAATCCTTAGCGAGGCTGCAGGTGTTAAGCTAAAAAGCGTTGTAGACATTAATTACTCTTGGGGCGAGATTGAGATATATTCTGAGCCGCTTAGATTAATGGATAGACAAATTTGTGCTGCGCCATCGAAATCATTCGATATAGACATAGACGCTGACGACATCGATGTCAATGACACTGTAACAGTAGTTTGGGAGATAGACTAGTGATAATAATATTAGAAATTTTATACTTTCTAAGTCTTTTTACATTTAAATTTGGTTCAGATAGTAATCTCATGTTTATTATACCATTGATACTATTTAGCATCATGGGTCTAGCTGAATTTATTTTATGGGCAAGAAATAAATTTGATCAAAATGACAAATCAAGCAAAATAAAGTTACTTGTGTATTTACCATTAACGATGCTTATGATATTTGCAAATGTAACAGTTTTGGCAATGATATTTAACCCAAGGTCTTAGATGAATACAAAAAGAAGGAGCGGACAATTTGTCCGCTCCTTTCGTATGCATAAATTATTGATACATAGACTTTAGTACTAGTGAAAGTCCTCCATCAACAAGTAGGTCAGTACCTGTTATGAAGCTTGCGTTATCGCTTGCTAGGAACTTCACTGCATTTGCAATATCGCTTGGCTCACCAGTTCTTTGTGCTGGAGTATTTTCTACCATCTTCTTCATTATATCTGCATTTTCGCTTTGCGCATTTTTAGCCATCTCTGTCATGATGATGCCAGGAGAAACGGACATGATACGAAGTCCTTTTTTACCGAACTTCATTGCGTTTGCCTTAACCATCTCAATAACGCCAAGCTTAGCAAAATTGTATGCGTTGTCGCTATTGCCATTAACGAGGCCAGCGATTTTATCTATAGCGCCATCTTTGTCTGGCTCAATTAGCTCGTTGATGTACGCATCGCTCACGGGAACGATGTGGCCCATCATTGACGCGATATTTATAAGGACGCCGCCATTTGCAAGGTAGTCGTAAGCAGCATCAGTGATGAACTTAGTGCCTTTTAGGTCAACGTTCAAAACGGCTTCTACACTTGCGCCGACGCCTGAAACGCCAGCCGAGTTGACTACTGTCATCAAATCGCCCTTCTCTGAAGCAAATTCTAGTAGATCCATAACGCTCTTCTTATCAGAGACGTCACAAGTCTTGTACGCATACTTTGCTTTGCCAGTTTTGCCTAGCTCTTCGCACGCCTTTTTTAGCTTTTCCTCAGTTCTTCCAGTAATGATAACAAGGCTACTATCAAATGCCTTTGCGATTTCATAGCCTATACCACTACCGCCGCCTGTAATTACATGTACTTTCATTATATCATCCCCTTTGTTTATATATACCCAAATAGTGTTTTTGGGTATATATATTTAGAGGTGATACTATGAAGAACTATGCTCCACCATTCACAATGAATAGGGCGATAGCTAAATTAGTAGATTCAATTGAAGCAGAATTAGTGGGCATTAGTATCAATCCGAAGCTTAGAAAAGAAAATAGGATCAAGACCATACACTCATCGCTTGCGATTGAAGCGAACACTCTCTCGCTTGAGCAGGTGACAAGCATCATCGATGGCAAGAGGGTCCTTGGCAATCCAAACGAGATTAGAGAAGTGAAAAACGCCTATGACGCTTACGAGCTAATGCTTGAGATGAAGCCGGGTTCAATAGACGACCTTCTTAGAGCACACAGACTTATGATGCAAGGACTTATTAGGGAGAACGGCAGGTTCAGGAGCGAAGGTGTTGGCATCTTCGATGGTGACAAGCTTATACATATGGCGCCGCCTGCAGATCTTGTAGCTGAAGAAGTAAGTGATTTATTTGCGTGGTATGAGGACTCGGACCTTCATCCACTTATTAAGAGCAGCATCTTTCATTATGAGTTTGAGTTTATTCACCCGTTTCAAGATGGTAATGGCCGTATGGGAAGGCTTTGGCACACAGTTTTATTAGGCACTTATAATGAAGTGTTTTACTGGCTTCCTGTCGAAGAGCTGATACAGTCAAGACAAAAGGACTACTACGATGCTCTTGCCACTTCAGATAAAAATGTTGATGCAGCGTACTTTGTAGAGCTAATTTTGGAATTGATACTTGAGGCGCTAAAGGAATTAGAAAAATAAATATATTATATATGGGCATGTCATTTTACTAAGGCATGTCTTTTTTATAAGCATCACTATTTTTCACAAACAAGTTAAATATTTTTTATTATATCAGAAGAAAATTTATATAGAAAATTTCAATATAAAAGCCTGAAACTATTGAAAAATCTTATTTGTAATGAAGTAATCGTTGTGATATACTTAAGACGATAGCGATATCGATATAAACACGAAAGGGAGGGTTTATTATGAATTCATTTGAAAGAGCAAGGGAATTTGCTAAAAAATACATTGATCCCGTTGCTAAACAATTAGACGAAGAAGCAAAATTTCCTAAGGAAATTTTTGACAAACTAGGTGAAGAAGGTTTCTTTAAGGTAATGATACCTAAGGAAATGGGCGGTGAAGGCGGTACTATTAAGGACCACTCACAAATCTGTATGGCTCTAGCTGAAAGCTGCGCATCTGTTGGTCTATGCTACATGATGCATAACGTAGCACTTATGTGTATCTTAGCTAATGGTAATGATGAGCTTAAAAACAAGATTGTTAAAGAAATCCTTGAAGAAAGAAAATTATGTGCACTTGCATATAGTGAATTCGGTACAGGAACTCACTTCTACATCCCAGAAATGGGCATTGAACACAAGGAAGGTTCTTGCGTATTAAACGGCTCTAAGTCAATGGTTACTTCAGCTGAATACGCTAGCTACTACTTAGTATTAGTACCTTCTAAGAAAGAAGGAGAAATCGATAACTGGGTAGTTCCTATAGACAAAGAAGGCGTTCATTTTGAAATGCAAGCTTGGCAAGGTATGGGTATGAGAAGCAACGCATCTTGCCCAATGGTTCTTAAGGACGTTGAACTTGAAGATATGTACAGAATTGGCGAATGGGGAAGCGGTCAAGCACAAGTATTCTCAGTTGTTGCACCATACTTCATCTTAGGTCTAGCTAGTGTTTACTCAGGTCTAGGCAAAGCCATCTCTACAGCAGCTAATGAACACGCTATGAAGAGAAAATATCCTACAGGACAATCTCTATCAAATATTGAAACAGTTCAAATACACTTAGCTAAGATTTACAACAGAACTCACGCAGCAGAAGCATTTACAAAGCTTGCAGCTGAAAAGGCTGAAAGAGGCGACGCTGATGCAGTTGTTGACATCATAGCAGCTAGAGTTAACGCAAGTGAAGCAGCTATCGAAACATCTATCGATGCAATGAGAGTTGCTGGCGGTAAGGGCTATAACAAACAAAACCCTATAGAAAAATATATGAGAGACGCATATGCAAGTCAAATCATGGCACCATCAGTAGACGTGCTTACAATTTGGCTTGGTAAATTGATTACAGATCAACCAATACCATAGGAGGAAAGATGACTGATAAGATAAAAGTTGGGGCAGTTCTTTATGATCCAAAGGTTAGTATCATTTGGGACATGATCCACAAATTTTTTGAAGAAAGAGGCATGGAAGTTGAAGGCGTTTACTTCAAGGACTATGACTTACAAGTAGATGCTGTTGTTAACGGCGATATAGACATCGCTTGGAACTCACCATTGGCTTGGTTACAAACTCAAATCAGGACTGACGGTAAAAGTGAAAATGGTCCTATGAGAGACACAGATAGAGACAGAAAGACTATCTGCCTGGTTAAAAAAGACTCGGGCATTAAGTCTTTTGAAGATCTTAAGGGCAAAAAGATAGGCTTCGGCGCATTTGACAGCCCTCAAGCAAGACTTATACCTATCTATTATTTAAAGACTAAAGGCTTAGAATATGGCAAAGATTATGAAGAAGTTCGTTTCGACAAGGGCGTTGGCCTTAATGGAGACCACGTTGGCGGTGAACTTGACGCTGTGAAAGCACTTGAAGCGGGAGATGTAGACTGCGCTTTTACTATCGACTTAAACTTCAACGCTTGGTCAAAGGACGGCACTATCGATGCAAACCAACTAGAAGTTTTAGGTGAAACACCTCACTTCGACCACTGTATATTCTCAGCTCGCGTGGGCTTCCCATCAGAAGACTTCAAAGCTTGGGCTAAGATACTTCTTCAAATGGATTACAACAATCCAGAACACAAGAAGATCATGGACCTTGAAGGCCTAACAGAATGGGTTGAAGGCAGAACTAGTGGTTTCGAACAAATCACTAACGCCGATAAGTATCTAGACTTTTTCGGCAAATACCGTGACTAGGGCATTCTCCACTTCACTTATAGGAAGCATGCCAAGAACAGAAGATATATTAAGGGCCCTTAGAAAGAGATCTAAGGGCTCTCTAAGTGAAGAGGATTTTATTAAGTTAATAGATGCTGAGGAAGAAGCCGTTGTTCGCATGCAAGAAAAACACGGCATCAGCTACGTTACATCAGGCGAATTATCAAGAGATAACTACGTTTCATTTATATCGACAAAGTTAAATGGTGTTAAAATGATGTCCATGTCTGAGATGCTTGAGTATATCGATGACAAAAAAGCCTTTGAGCAAATACTTTCCATACTTGACGTTCCAGCCATAAGCATAAAAAACGCTATATGTACAGGAAAAGTCTCTCGCAAGACCAATATCGTTTGCGACGAGCTAAAGAGACTTAAGGCAAGAACTGATCATAAGGTCAAGATCACTTTGCCAGGACCATATCTAGTAACTCGTTCAATGTGGCTATATAACTTATCTAGCAAGGCTTATGGCTCCAAGGAAGAGCTTGGCGAAGACGTTATCAAGATTTATAAGGAAGAGATAGAAGAGCTTCAAAAGATAGGCGTAGACATAATTCAATTTGACGAACCGGTTTTAACTGAAGTCGTATTTACCGAAGGAAAGCCGCGTACCTTCATGTGTGCAGCACTTTCTGAAAAGAAGGATCCGACAGAGGAGCTAAAATTTGCGACTCACTTAATTAAGTCATGCATGAGCCATATCGATAGGACTAAGTCAATGCGCGCGCTTCACGTCTGCCGTGGCAATTGGTCCAAAGACGAAAGCATTTTGCTAGAAGGACCATATACACCACTAATTAAATTATTTGAAGACATCGATACAGATGCATTATTCCTTGAGTTTTCAACAAAGAGAGCGGGCGAGCTAAAAAGCTTATTTGCCTCAGACAAGATTAGGGAAAATTACATTCTAGGTCTTGGCGTAATAAACCCAAGAACTGACGAGATTGAATCGCATGTAGATATGGTCAAGAGAGCCGAAGAAGCACTTGGCTACATCGATAAAGAAAGATTGTTCTTAAACCCAGATTGCGGTTTTGCTACTTTTGCTAATAGACCAGTATCAACACTTGAAATAATTGATAAAAAATTAGCAGAGCTTGAAAGAGCAGTTAAAGAATTGAAGGAAAAACATGAGTAGCTACGGTAATTTTAACAGCACGGAGGAGATGGGCCGCTTTGATTTTACGATGAGAGCGACATCGAACGACATCAAAACCGTTAACAGCTACGGCGACATGGCCTTTATATCGACAGACCAAGAGCTGCCATACGATAACGAGAAAAAAGAATTATCGTCGGTGGAGATATTTTTGGCAGGCATTTTGGAGTCGATGATGCTCACAATCATTAGAGAAGCTAAAATCAAGAAGCTTTCGCTAGATGAGATAGAAGCAAAGGCAGAAGTAAAGACCACAAACCCACTTCGCACGCTAAAAGTGGTCGGCGTTGACGATGCACCGCGCATTGAAGAGATAAAGATCAAAGTTTATTATTATATAGACGATATTACAAAAGAAGAAGCAGATAAGTTTATGAGAGAAGCTTTGGAGATGGATATGGTTTATGTGGGAATTGCTAAGGGATTTAACGTTGGTGTAGATTTTGAATATGAATTATAGGATTTCTGTCCTTTCGCGTTCGTGCGAAGCTTCAAGGTTCTCGGGACCCATCCAAAGCTTGCTTTGATGATGGGTGAGGTTCTTCAAATGAGCCCTTGAGCTCGTTCCTTCCTCGGCAATGCTCGAGTATGCTATATACGCTCCGCTTGCCTCGTCGGTCCACATCGCTCAATCATCTCATTTTCTTCGCGTAGCGCAAAGGCTTTAGGACGTACAGTCCTAAGTTCTTCAATTACTATACAGAGAAGAGAGTAATTAAGATCTTATATGAATTTATTTAGGCATGCTTTTTATTAAGGCATGTCTATTTATTTTACTTATAATACAAAGCAAAACTATAAATATATTCAATGGCAATGGAGGAGCTTAATGGGTAATATATAATTGGAAGATATTTCAAAAAATAAAGGGAGGTAATATTATGGATTACAAAAAAGAAAGAGAATTAAACGGAGAATTAAGCAAGGAGCTAATCAATTCATCACCAGAAATCATGAAAGCATTCGGTGATTTACATGCAGTTTACACAAAAGAAAGCGCTGCAACACTTATCGAAAAAGAAATGGTTGCCCTAGGCATATCAATCACTATCAAGTGTATTCCTTGTATGCTAGCTCACATCACAAGCTTCAAAAAAGCAGGCGGCACAAGAGAACAACTTATCGACGTTATCAAAACTTGTATCTTGATGAATGGTGGTCCGGGAACTGCGTATGGAGCTAAGGCGTTGGCAATGTACGACGAACTAGATTAATTTTCCGTACTTTCGCATTCAGTTTGCGCCTGGAACTCGTTCGTTTTTTGCAATGCTCGAGTATGCTATATACGGTTAAGTCCATGCACCAAGAGAACGAGTGAAACGAAGTTCGATTGGCTATGCATGCCTTATGCCAGAGTTTACAAAGGTATGGAGCGTAGCGAACATAGCTTTGATTAAACTTACGGCCAAGCTTGCCAAAAAACTCAACTTCGTCCCATCCATCAAACTGCTCTGCGAAATTACTGTAAAATTTATTCGCGAAATTACTGTATAGTGAATAAATTAATTTAGTTCTTATAAAATGTAGGCAAAAGTCTTGTGGCAAGTCCATAAGACTTTTTCTTTTGCAAAAATATTTTATCTACTTAGCACTTTTACTTCATAATATAGTGAATTTATTGTAAGTAAAGTAATTGTATATTGCATATACATGATTGACACCATTAGTTCGAAGTATATTTTAAATAAAATTGCAAATTTTTATAAAAATATTTCAAAAATACTTGCCTTTTAAAGTGATAGGTGCTATAATATATAAAAGAGCTTCCACTTGATAAAGTGAAACATAGCTATCGTGAACTTTAAGAATACTGCTAAGCTATTCAAGCTAAGAGGGTTGTCTCACGAGATTAGGCTCTTTGAATTATAACTTAAGATCCTTTGAAATTATCTTAAGCTAAGAGGACATTAAAGTACGAGGAGGTTTTATGATGAAAAGAGTACTTGCGATTTTAATCGCTTTATTAATGGTATTTTCTCTAGTAGCATGTAACAAAACTGATGAACCTGCTACTGACGCAAACAAGACTGAAGGCGAAAAAACTACTGAAGCTACTGATGGCGAAGCTAAAGATGGCGAAGCTACTGAAGCTAGTGATTTCCACATCGGTGTTGTAACTGGTACTGTATCACAAGCTGAAGACGAACAACGTGGTTGTGAAGGCATGATAGCTAAATATGGAGATGCTAAGGATGGCGGACTTATAGTTCACAAAAACTACCCTGACAGCTTCTCATCAGAACAAGAAACAACTATCCAACAAATAGTTTCACTTGCTGACGACCCTAAGCTAAAAGTTATCGTTGTTAACCAAGGTGTACCTGGTACTGCAGCAGCATTTAAGCAAGTTAAGGAAAGACGTCCTGACATTTTCTGCTTCGTATCTAACTCTCAAGAAGACCCTAACCTTATCGAAAGCGCAGCTGACCTAGTTATCGACCCAGATAACGTTACTCGTGGATATTTAATCCCACTAGCTGCTCAAAAGATGGGCGCTAAGAAATTCGTTCACGTTTCTTTCCCAAGACATATGTCCATCGAACTATTGTCTTTAAGAAAAGATATAATGGAAGCAACTTGTGATAAGATCGGTATGGAATTTGCTATGGAAACTGCACCAGACCCAACAAGTGATATCGGTATCCCAGGCGCACAAAACTTTATTTTGGAACAAATGCCAGCTTGGGTACAAAAATATGGTAAAGATACTGCATTCTTTGCAACAAACGATTCTCATACTGAACCAATGCTACTAAAAGTTTCTGAATTAGGAGCACTTTTCGTAGAACAAGACTTACCATCTCCAATACTTGGATATCCAGGAGCTCTAGGACTTGACCTTAAAGAAGCTGCTGGTGATTTCAACAAGATAGTTGAAAAAGAAGAAGAAGTATTATCTGAAAAGAACCCTGGTAGAATGGGTACTTGGAAATATTCATATGGTTTCTCAACTACTCAAGCTCTAATCGAACTTGGTAAGAGAATGGTTGAATCTGGTAAAGATATGATGAATACAGATGATGTTAAGACTGTATTAGGCGACATGACTCCAGGTGCTGCATGGAACGTTTCAACTTATGTTGACAGAACAAACATGGAAGAAAGAAAGAACCATATACTAGTACTACAAGATACTTATGTATTTGGTAAAGGTTTCTTAAAGATGACTGATGAAGAAGTTCCTGATATTTACAAGATGCTAGAAGATTATCAATCTAAGAAATAGACATATTTGATTAATGGACGGAGCGGCCTCATTGCTGCTCCGTTTAAATTATTGAAGGCGAGGTTTTTTATGGGCGAGATATTAGAGTTTAGAAATGTAGGAAAAAGCTTCTCCGGTAACCACGTTTTAAAAGATGTTTCATTCAAACTTAAAGAAGGAGAGATCTTAGGACTTGTAGGAGAAAATGGTGCTGGTAAATCGACCATGATGAACATACTCTTTGGCATGTCTTTCATTAGAGAGACTGGCGGCTATGAAGGAGATGTTCTTATCGATGGTGAAAAGGTAAACTTTAAAAATCCTATCGACGCACTTGAGGCCGGCATAGGCATGGTGCATCAAGAGTTTTCATTGATACCAGAGTTTACTGCAACAGAAAACATATTATTAAATCGTGAAATCACTAAGAAGAATCCAATCTCTACTGTATTTGGCAAACAATTGGATACTTTGGAAAGATCTACGATGGAAGAGAAAGCAAAGGAAGCTATTGAAAAGCTTGGCGTTGACATAAACACAAAAACTTTAGCAAAGGATATGCCAGTTGGCCACAAGCAATTTTTGGAGATAGCTAGAGAGCTTTCTAAAGATAAGGTAAAAATCATTATCATGGATGAGCCGACTGCGGTACTAACTGAGTCGGAAGCCGATATACTTATTGATGCGATGAAGAGACTTGCAAAAAAAGGGATAGCCATCATCTTCATCTCACACAGACTTCGTGAAATAATCGACGTTTGTGATCAAGTCATAGTTCTTCGTGACGGAGAAATTATAAAAGATACTGAAAATAAAGACCTTAATATCATGGAGATAGCAAGCTGGATGGTTGGCCGTGATATGTCAAAGAAGGAAAAGTCAAAAGAATTAAGAGAAATAAGCGACGAAACTATAATGAAGGTTGAAAATCTATATGTAGATATGCCGGGTGAGTCGGTTAGAGATGTTTCCTTTGAAGTTAAAAAAGGCGAGATACTTGGAGTATGCGGTTTAGCGGGTCAAGGTAAATTAGGTATTCCAAACGGTATTATGGGCTTGTACCCATCTGGCGGAACCGTTACTTATGAAGGAGAGCCTCTAGATATAACTCATACAAAGGAAGTTTTGAAAAAGAACTTAGCCTTTGTTTCTGAAGACAGACGTGGCGTTGGCTTACTTCTTGATGAAGGAATTGACTGGAACATAGCCTTCGATGCTATGATGGTTAACGATAGATTCATAAAAAAGGTGGGTCCATTCAAGTTTAGAGACGATAAGGCGATGAAAGAAGCAGCTCTTAAATACATTGACGAGCTTGAAATAAGGACTCAAGGACCTAGCGAAAAGGCAAAGAACTTATCAGGCGGTAACCAACAAAAGGTATGTTTGGCAAAGGCCTTTGCCCTTGAACCAAAATTCTTATTTGTATCAGAGCCAACTCGTGGCATTGACATTGGAGCGAAGTCACTTGTTCTTGAAGCGCTTAAAAAGTATAACAGAGAGCATGATACATCCATAGTCATCATATCAAGTGAACTTGAAGAGTTAAGAAGCATAGCTGACAGAATACTTGTTATCTTCGAAGGCAAAGTATTTGGCGAGCTATTACCTACAGATCCGGTAGAGTACTTTGGACTAATGATGGCCGGAACAAAACCGGAGGAGGTGTAGAATATGAGAGAAGAAAATTTAGTTAAAAGAATCGGACTTCCTAGAGTAATCATTTTCTTTTTCATAGTAGGACTTTTCATAGTTGGAGGCTTTATAGGTGTTGACTTAAAAAGATCATTCATAGACGTTTTAACACGTTTTGGAATGAACGCCATACTAGTTTTATCGATGATACCTATGATACAAGCAGGCTGTGGACTTAACTTTGGTTTACCAGTTGGACTTATAGGCGGTATGCTAGGAGCAGTTCTATCGCTAGAATTAAGACTAACTGGTATAGGCGGCGTAACATTTGCACTTGCAATAGGCATGATATTTGGAGCGATATTTGGCTGGTTATACGGTCTTATATTAAACAGAGTAAAAGGCGACGAAATGATTATAGCAACATACGTTGGATTCTCATTCATCGCGTTAATGAACATTTTTTGGGTTGTACTTCCATTTAAAAATCCAGAATCAGTTATGGGTTTCAGTGGTGAAGGTTTAAGAACAACTATATCTTTAAAAGCATATTGGGAGAAAGCCTTTTCTCGTATACTTGGTATAGAGCTAGAAACAGCAAGCGAATTAGGCGACAAACTATTTATACCGACAGGTATGTTTATAGTTTTTGCGATATTTGCATATTTAGTTTATCTTTTCTTTAAATCTAAAAAAGGTACAACAATGACAGCTGTTGGCTCAAACGAAAATTATGCAAGAGCAGCAGGTGTTAGCATAAACAAAACTAGAATGCTAGCAGTAATATTATCATGCGCAATAGGCGCAGCTGGTATGGTTATCTACGAACAAAGTTATGGCTTCGTTCAAATGTATAACGCACCACAATTCTTCGCTTTCCCAAGCGTTGCAGCCATACTACTTGGTGGCGCATCCATTAAGAAAGCTAATATCAAGAACGTTTTGATAGGTACATTACTTTTCCAAGGTATATTAACAATGACACCAACGGTTATTAATACAGCAATTAAGGTTGATATTTCAGACGTTTTAAGACTTATCATATCAAACGGACTTATACTATTTGCCTTGACACGTAAGGAGGGTGGAAAATAATGAAAAAGCGTAATAAATTGTTTACAGTAAATGAATACACCGTCCCAGTAATGTTTATCATCATTTGTGCGATAGGCATAATATTTAGTAGATTTTCACCACAATTCTTGGTTTCACAAGTAATCATAAGATTTGCGAGAAACGCCTTTTTGGTACTTTCACTACTTATACCTATAGTTGCCGGTCTAGGCATTAACTTTGGTATGGTATTAGGCGCCATGGCTGGTCAAGTTGCCTTAATCTTCGTTGAAAACTGGGGAATAACAGGACTTCCAGCTATACTCATCGCGTCATTGGTTTCAATACCAATCTCTGTAGTACTTGGTTTATTCGCAGGCGGCGTACTAAATAAAGCAAAATCAAGAGAAATGATTACATCCATGATACTTGGCTATTTCATGACAGGTGTTTATCAATTCTTTGTACTATATATCTTTGGTGGAGTAATTCCATTCAAGAACAAAGACCTAATACTATCACGTGGTTATGGCGTTAGAAATGCTATCGACCTACAAAGTCAAAAGGGCCTTGATAAATTAATAGATAGAATTATTGGCCAAGACATATCAGTTTTAGGAGTTCAATTACCTATAGCAACCTTCATCGTCATCGCCCTAGCATGTTTATTCATAGTTTGGTTTAGAAAGACTAAACTTGGTCAAGACATGAGAGCCGTTGGAGCTGATATGAGGATAGCTGAAGATGCCGGCATAAATGTAGATAAGACAAGACTTAAAGCCGTAGTTATCTCTACAGTTATGGCAGCCTTCGGACAAATTATCTACTTACAAAACATAGGTAACTTAAACACATATAATGGCGCGGACCAAGCAGCACTATACGCAGCAGCAGCCTTGCTAATAGGTGGAGCGAGCGTATCAAAGGCGACAATCAAAAATGCTCTTGTTGGTACAGTGCTATTCCACTTGATGTTTATAGTAATGCCTACAGCAGGTGCTAACATTACAGGCAACTCAATGATAGGCGAGTACCTAAGAACATTCATTTCATATGCAGTCGTTACTGTTACACTTATCCTTCACTCTATAAGAAGAAAGAGTGAGGCCATTGAAGAGATGGAAAAATTAAAAGCTGATAGTGATAAAAAATAAATTTCTTCTTTAAAACTATTACAAGATAGAGCAGTCGCATTAAAATTGTGATTGCTCTTTCTTTTGGGTAAATTAATCTAAGAAGATATTTTTTTAATAATTTTAGAAATTCAGATGAAACACATTTAAGTGAAAAATTAAATGAATGTAATATAATTTTCAGATAAAAAACACTTGACATATTAGTTAGTTTATGCTAATATATCATCAAGGAGTTAGACGTGCCTAACTAATCTAATGGAAAGGAAGAGTGCCATGTGTGAAGTGAAGTTTGAGTCCATATTGGCAAATCACTGTGCCCCTGTTCTTATGGGGACTAAATTATCGAATTTAATATCTCTATCAAAGGCGAAGCTATCTTATGACGAGGAGCTTCTTGAGAAGTACAAGGACATCTTTAAGGCTTATGGCATTGCGATTGAAAAGCTTTGCGAGTGTGAATCAAGTATGCTTCTACTCATCTACAACGAAGAGAGGCTCTCTAGGTACATTCAAAAGCCTAGGGTAAGAGCATTTTTAAAGGACTACGGCTACGAGACAATTGAGCTTGATGCGTGCCTATTGACTCTTAAGGCTAAGCTAAGGCACTTTGAGTTCCCGCACGAGATTGGCGTCTTCCTTGGCTTTCCCATTGACGATGTTATTGGCTTTATCAAGAATGAGGGACAAAATTATGTCTATTGCCGCTACTGGAAGGTCTATGCAAGGCCTGAGAGCACTAAGCGCACCTTTGATCTCTATGATGGCCTAAGGACTTTCGTAAAGACTAAGCTTATGGAGGGCTACACGATTGAGAGGCTTATGCGTGAGGTATACCAAGGCAAAGAGGCTTTGCACAGCTTAATAAATGCAGCGTGATATATATGTGGGTAGAGATCTACTCACTTTTTTCTTTGCAAATAAAAAATCTCATGAGCTTATCTCATGAGATTTGTATTTTATTCATATTAATAATCGCCATTAATTGGCAAGACATAAGGTCTATCGTTTCTGATTATAATTTCTGAATCAACTTCGTAGACTTTTTTTATGTTTTCTTCTGTTAATACTTCTTTTGCTGTGCCGACAGATATTATCTGTCCTTTTTTCATTAGTACAATCTTGTCAGCGAAGGCGCCAGCTAGGTTTAGGTCATGAAGTACTATTGCGTAGCTTATATCGCTTTTCTTCACTATATTCATAAGATGAAATTCTTGTTTTATATCCATCGCACTGACTGGCTCATCCATGAGCATAAGTCTTGGCTCTTGCGCAAATGTTTTCGCTGCCATGACACGGGCTTTTTCTCCGCCAGATATCTTTAGTATGGATTTTTCTCTAAGCTCATCTAAGTTCATTAGTTTTATTGATCTATCAACGATTGCTTTATCATCTTTACTTAGTTTTGCGTTCCACGGCACATAAGGGTAGCGGCCCATCTCAACAACTTCTTGTACTTTAAAATCGAAAGACGATTTATTTTCTTGATGCATCATGGCAAGTACCTTTGCCTTTTCCTTTGCCTTATACTCATCAAGCTTTTTTCCTTCGAGTAAAATTTCACCTGCATCAGCCTTTAGATAGCCAGAGATTATTCTAAGTAATGTTGTCTTGCCACAGCCATTTGGTCCTATGATGATGACTTTTTCGCCATGATTAATCTCAAAACTAATATCATCTAAAACTTTTTTCTCTCCATAGGAGAAGGATAAATTTTTCACTTCTAATATCTTCATTTTAAATTTCTCCTATAGCGCACAAGTAGTATTAAGAATAGCGGCCCGCCTATGAGCGAGGTGATGATGCCGACAGGCACTTCGAAGCCGTCTATAAGTGAGCGCGCGATTGTATCTGATAATAGCATAAATATAGCGCCAAAAACGAAAGATGCTTTTAGTAAAAATTTATGCTCGCTTCCGAAGATTAGTCTTATGAAGTGCGGCACTATAAGGCCAACGAAGCCTATGATACCGCTGACCGATACGGCGATGGATGTCAGTAGAGCGCAAATAAGCAGCATATTTCTTTTTAATCTCTTTGTGTCTAGACCCATCGTCATCGCTTCTTCTTCGCCCATAACAAGGACATTAAGGTCTTTGCCGTGATATATTGTGAAGAATATGCCTACAACGGTTGGCACGAGTATTGTAATGACGTGGTTCCAGCTCTTTGCATTGAAGCTTCCCATGGTCCAAGTCATAATCTTCATCGCTTCGTCTTGGTGGGCGAGCATCATTAACGAGATAAAGCTAGAAAGCACTGTACTTATTACTACTCCTGTTAGCAATAGCGAGAATGTATCTACGCCTCTTTTTGTTTTTGAGATGAAGTATACTAGTATGCTTGTTAATATCGCACTAAGAAAGGCTGCCAAGCTCACTATGGAATTACCAAGAAGCATCATTGGCGGCAAGAATATGATTGCTATGGTCGCGCCAAAGGCCGCACCTGATGATATACCGATTACATATGGATCGGCCATGGGATTTTGAAATATTGCTTGATAGACTGCTCCTGCCATTGACAGAAGGCTGCCTGTAAGCACCGCGAGTATTATTCTTGGTAGTCTCACTTCAAAGATAATAAAACGGATGGAGTCATCGCATGTGACCCCATCCATCCCATATTTTATCCATTCTAGTATTGATCTAAGTATTAGTTCAGGCTCTATATATACCGAGCCTAAAGTTACTGCATAGACCATAAGTGCAAGGAGCACTACGCAAGATAAAGATAAAAATAGATTTTTCTTCATTAAAATTCTAAGTCTTTAATTACTTCTGGATGAGCTATCTTTAGTAGTTCTTTTAAGCCTTCTGTAACGACTCTGTTTGATGCTCTTGAGAAGATATCATCATTGATTTGAACAACTTTTCCGTTTTTAACAGCGCTTAGACCCTTGTAGGCAGCTCCTGTCTTAACAGTTTCTGTAGCATAGCCTGGTGTTAATAGATATGTCGGATTCTTCTTTATAAGCTTTTCTAATGTATAGCTCCAGCCTTCAGCGTCTTCACCTGCATTAACATAGCCGCAGATCTTTAAGATTTCATTCATAAATGAATCTTTTCCGTGAGTGGACTCGCCGCTTTCACCAGTGCCTACGACGATGTATACGCTTGGCTTATTAAGATTCTTTGTCTTAAGAGAAACTTGAGCTAATTTACCCTTCATAGTTGAGATAAGGGCTCTTCCTTCATAGTTTTTATCAACTATAGTAGCGATAGTTTTGATTGATGCATATGTTTCTTCCATTGAGCTTGGTGTATTGAATGCAATTATTTCCATGCCAGCCTTTTTAAGTTGATTTAAAACGTCTTCTTTGAAATGTGTTTCGGCGATAACTACTGTTGGCTTTTGAGCGATAACTTTTTCAATCGATGGCTCAAGCATTGATCCAACTGAAGTAATCTTTGCAGCAGCTGCTGGATAATTGCAGTAGTCTGTTCTTGTTACAAGCATATCCCCTGCACCTAGGTCAAACATAATTTCTGTAACGCTTGGAGCAAGAGATGCTACTTTTTTGTGAGTTTTTGTTATAGTGTAGTTGCCTTCTTTAACTGGAAGGGTATTTTCTTTGTTCTTTTCAAGCTTTAAGCCCTTTGTCTTTTGATCATATACGACATTGTAGTTTAAAGTTTCGAATAAAGTTCTTAATGGAATTAAAAATTCGTTTCCTTTAAGTTTAGTCTTTGTGTCCATGGCAAATTTTGTTCCATTGACAGTGAACTCATTAGTGTTTTTCTTGAAGACCAAGCTTGCCTTGCCATCACTTACAACGTAGGCGCCGTCCTTCATTTCAGTTTTAAGACCGTAGTCTTTTAATGATGAAAACTCAATATATGTTCTTGAGCTTTCCTTTACTAAATCTTTTGCGTTCAATGATACAGGTGCTGCATAGCAAACATTAAATAACATTAGAACGACAAATAGAAGAGATAAAAATCTTTTCTTCATAATAAAGCCTCCTATAAAAAATTTACATACACATCGTATGCATTAAGCGATAAAAAAGGATTAATTAAAAATTAATCCCCTATGATTAGTATGCAAAATAAAGAGTACTGCTACTCCTAACAAACTAATATTAATATCGCCTCTCCAAAAAATATTTTACAATAGATTTTGATAATTGTCAAGTATCGATTCATTTAAAATTCTTTGGCTAAATTGAATATAGCTAAGGCTATACACTTTTTTTCTTGCTATTATCCCCAATTCATTATATAATTATCTTGAGGTGTTCTTATGATATTAATAGTTGAAGACGATAAAGACATAAACAATTTAATTAAGGAGCTCTTAAGTGAGCGCGGTTTTGAGACGCATCAAGTGTTTGATGGGGCTGAAGCGGTTGACTACCTAAAGAATAACGAGGTGGATCTAATGCTTCTTGACCTTATGATGCCGAAATTAATGGGTGAGGACGTGATTAATTACGCAAGGTCCAGAGATATGAAGATGCCTATCATAGTTCTATCTGCCAAGATTGACAAGGCGACTAGACTTGGCTGCCTTGACCTTGGTTGCGACGACTTCATCATGAAGCCTTTTGATAATGACGAGCTTATCAGCCGTGTTAGGGCACAGCTCAGACGCTCCAACGCTTACAACAGGCTTGGAGAAAAGGCTGTGCGCTTCGAGGACTTCTACCTAGACAACGACAACAACGTTATCAGCTTTAAGGAAGTGCCGCTTAATTTAACACGGATGGAGTATAAATTACTTAGGCTTTTAATCGAGAATCCGAAAAAAGTTTTTACCAAGGAAAATCTTTATAGATCCGTTTGGGAGGATGACATCTACTCTGACAACACCATCAACGTACACATATCAAACCTCAGAAATAAGCTAAAGGAGATTGACCCGGACCATAAGTACATAAAAACTGTTTGGTCCATAGGTTATATATTGAAATGATAAATTATTTTGAAAAATCAAGTGAGATACTTGAAAGCCTTTACGGCGTGACTAAGCACAAGCGCGATATGACTAGCAATGAGAATATGAAGAGGCTCATAGAAATATTTGAGCTTGACATATCGAATTTAAATGTGATTCACGTAGCGGGAACTGTTGGCAAGGGCTCGTTTTGCATCATACTTGACAATATTTTAAGAGAGTCAGGTCTTAAGACTGGCCTCTTCGTTGGGCCTTCGATTGAAGGGATGAACGACAGGATACGTATAAACGGCGACTTCATTCCGCCTGAGCGCTTTTATCACTACTTAAAAACCATAGTCGATAAGATTAATGGGCTTGAGATCAACTGCATTTACTTCGAGATAGTGACTCTCATCGCTCTTATGTACTTTGCCGACGAAGGCGTGGACTTCGCCATCTTCGAAGTGGGCGTTGGAGGCCTTTATGACTCGACTAACTGCTTTACACAAAAGGCGGCTGATGTCATTATGAAAGTTGACTATGACCATCAAAATGTACTTGGTGACACTTTAGAAGAGATTGCCTTTAACAAAGCAGGCATCATTATGCCATTTGACACGGTTTACGTCTACCCTCAAGGGGAGAATGTTATAAATGTCATTAAAGACGAAGCAGATAAGGTCGATGCTAAGGTAAAAGTTTTGAATGGTAAGTCCATAAGCATAGGTAAAACTGATATAGAAACTGAATTTACTTACGATGGAAAGGACTATAGCATAAGTCTAGCAGGCGAATTTCAAGCCAAAAACGCAGCCATGGCAGTTTGGGTAGCAAAGGACCTTGCAAATAGATTTAGGCTCGATATAAGTGAAGACGCTATTAAAAAAGGTTTAAGTGAAGTTAAGTGGCCATGCCGCATAGAGACTGTTAAGGAAGATCCATACACCATCATCGACGGGGCACACAACGAGGCGAGCGCTGCTGAATTAAAGAAATATTTGCTTGGCCTTGACAAAAAAGTCATCATGATTACATCGTTTTTAAAGGATAAGGATTATAAAAAGGTTTTCGAGACTTTCGATGGACTTGACGCGGACTTTATCGTGACTAGCCTTGTCTACAAGGGAAGGGACTTTGAGTTTGAAAAGCTGGCTGAGGCCATAGGCGAAAGAGACGGCATCTACTTTATTAAAGACAACAAAGAAGCCTACAAGAAGGCACTTGAGCTATATACAGAAGATGCTGTCATAGTTGTCGCAGGCTCACTTTACCTTGCGAGCGTCTTTAGAGACTTAATTTTGGGGCTTAAGCATTATAATTAAGAGATTTGGGTATATAGTTTAAGAAGGAGTGATGAAATGAAATTAGTATTTTTAATTGGCTCACAAAGAGAGGGCTCACTGAATAAACTATTAGCAAAGGAAATAGAAAAAGAATTTGCTGATTACGATATCGTAGAATATTATCCAAATGACTTTAAAATGTTTAATGGGGATCTTGAACATCCTGAAGAAGACTGGATCAAGAAGATTAGAGAAGATATTAGAGAAGCAGATGGCGTCATCATTGCTTCACCTGAGTACAACTACTCGATCCCAGGCACTGTCAAGAACATGGTCGACTGGTTATCAAGACCAAACGATGAAGAAAAGTACCTAATCGGCGGCAAGAACTTTGCTGTAGTTGGCGTAACACAAGGCCTTGACGGAACAAGACTTGCACAAAAAGAACTTATAGCAGTACTTCATCAATTAAGAGCAAATATTGATGCGATGAATACGATAAGCATTCCATTTGCAGATGAAGAAGGCAAATTCATAGCTGATAATAAAGAGAGAATCAAGGACTTCGCTGATAAGTTTAAGAAATTTATAGAAAAATAGTTTTAGATCGATATGGGCCGCGAGCAGCGGCTCTATTTTTATGCCAGAGCCTTAGTAAAAATATTATTATAATCATGTAAAATGTGATATAATGAAAAAAGGAAGAAGGCGAAGGCTTTGAAAAAGAAAAGAGCGGGCATAATAACAGGCGTCGTATTTATAATCAATATATTATTCTATTATAAAAATTTTATTTATAAACTAGCTTTGGATCAAAGACCAAGGCTTATTTTATTGACGCTTGCAGTCATACTAACATCGGCGATAGAGTTAGCAGTTTTATTTGCCTTTACTTCAAGGGTATATAGGGCAGCCGTCATAGCTGTAGCAGGCTTTGCCAAGATAGGCGCAAGCGTTTTTTATGCAGAATTTGCAAACTTCGATCTTTTCTCAAGACTCGACCAAGCGAAAGAGCTTAAAGGCACGGGACCAGTTATTCGCAAGAATATCAGCGTATTTTTAATCGTGATTATAATATTGTCACTAATAAATATTGCCGTGGTCCTTAAGAGCGAAAAAAAGAAGGGCAGCGTGAAGCGCTCAGCCACTCTCATAGGCTTAGCCGCGCTACTGATAATCGCACCGCAATACCTTTATGGAAGCATCTTTGGTACAGAGCTTTACTCGACCATTGCCATGAGTAAGATAAAGAGAATTGTAGACGAAAGAGCTATGCAAGACGAGAGCATCGAGATGGACGCCCGAAGAGAGTTTAGAGAAAGAAAATTTACTTCGAACGACTTTACTGGGCTTGCGAAGGGCAAAAACATCATTGTGATTCAGTGCGAAAGCCTTCAAAATACCTTTGTGAACAAAGAGTACAACGGCGAGGAGATCACTCCATTTATGAACAGCCTCATCAAGGACGAGGGCAGCATCTACTTTGATAACTATTTCGAACTTTTGGGCATGGGCAATACCTCGGACGCGGAGTTTGTCTCGCTTAACGGCCTTTATCCTTCACTTAAGGGGCAGGCCTACAAGCTTTATGAGGGCTGCGACAACTACGGTCTCTTCACATCGGCAAAGGACCACGGCTACAGGACCATGGCCTTTCATGGCAACACTGGTAAGTTCTACGACAGAAGGCATTTTTACGAAGAGCTTGGCGTGGATGACATCATGCTTGGCGAGGAATTTACCCAAGACGAGATCATCAACATGGGTCTTGCTGATAAATCATTTTTCAAGCAGTCCATGGCGAAGTATAAGGACGCCGCGCAAAATGGCGATAAGTTCTTTTCCTTCATGATTACGCTCACAACGCATACGCCATTCATTTTGCCAGAGGAGTTAGCAAGCATTAAGCCGCTTCCAGGAGATGAAGATGATTATGTATATAGATACGCTAAGTGCGCGAGATACACAGACGAAGCCATAGAGAGCTTCTTTAATGATTTGGATGAGCTAGGCCTTTTAGACGACACGGTCATAGTGATTTATGGTGACCATCATGCGATGACAGTTAAAAACGCTGAGCGCCAAGAATCGATTAAGAAATGGCTCGGCAAAGAGCTTGACTACGATGAAATGATGAACATACCGCTTCTAATCAGAGTCCCCGGCCACAAAGAAAACGCGCAAAGGCACAATATAGGTAGCCAGCTAGATTTATACGCGACACTTATTAATTTACTTGATTGGGACAAGACAAAGTATCCAAACATGGGCGTCGACCTACTTGACGACGAAGCAAGTAAGGACAACATCGTTTTTCCGCTAACCCATCTTGATAAAGGCAGCTTCATTACAGATGAAACGCTTTTTGTCTATCCGAGAGACAGAATTTTTGAGCACGGCCGCTACATCGACCGCAAAACGCGTAAGGACCTCCCTATAGCCGAGGCGAAAGAGCTTTCTAAGAGAGCAGTCATCACCACAAACTATGGATATGGTCTTGCCACTACGAATAAACTTATGGATTTAGTAGAAAAAACTTCCGAAGAAGATAAAAGTACTAGATGATCATAGGCATATTGCCTTAAAGAGAGTGAATAAAACGTGTAAAATTAATTAGAGTGGCAGCGAAGCCATTCTCAAAGATAAAAAGGAATTAACAAAATAGTAACAAATTTATGAACTCTATTGAAAAATATCGCGCCTTGTATTATAATATGAGAAGTAAAAGGAGTTTGATTATGAAAAAGAAATTTGTAATATCTTTTATAGTCGCGTTTCTAGCCTTTGGCTTTGTGTTTTACAGGGCGCAAAAAAGGATTAACAACGGCGAATTAAAAGGTGATAATAATATAGAAGAAAATCAAGTTGAGGAAGAAACTCAAGAAGAGGAAGAAACGGAAGAGGAGCTAAACCCGATATTTCCAGATGACCAAAAGGTTTTGAAGGAAGAGCACGGTAACGAGCTTTGTTTCTTGCTCATGGGTATAGACAAGAGAGATGCCGGCCAAAAAGAGATGAAAGGACAAAGATCAGACACAATGATGCTTTGCAAAGTAAACTTTGACGACGGCTCAATCAAGATGCTAAGCCTTCCTCGTGATAGTATAGTAAAGATTAAAGGCGCAGACGATAAATTAACACACGCCCACTCATACGGCGGACCAGCGCTGTCTCTAAAGACTGTTAGAGACTGGCTAAAGCTTGATGTGCGCTACTACGTAAGAGTTGACTACAAGGCGGTAGAAGAGCTAGTGGACATAGTTGGGGGCGTTGAATTCGACGTACCAATCGATATGAACTACCACGATACAACAAAGGGAAACGAACTGCACATCAATATTAAAAAAGGTAAGCAAACAATTACTAAGGATAATGTTATAGGTCTACTTAGATTTAGAAAAGGTTATACTGATTCCAATTACGGAGTTGCTGACTATGGTAGACAAAGGACACAACAAGATTTTATGAAGGAACTTGCTAAAAAAGTATTGAGACCCGAAAATATATTGAAGATTGGATCAATTTGGAACACAATCAATAAAAACGTTAAGACAAACATCCCAGGAGGCACCATCGCTACATCCATCTTGCAAGTTGGTATAGGTAGAGTTCACGCAGATAAGATGGAAACAGCTTCACTAATAGGTAAACCAGGCAGCGTACACGGATTAAGTGCATTGGTAATACCGAAGAAGGAGATTGAGGAGAAGGTGTATCCTTGGTTTGGAGACTATAAGTTTAAATAATTTTGCATTCGATTTGCGATCTTGGCTAGTTTCGAATTATTTTGTCGCTGCGGAGTGCGTTTAGCACACCTCACTCCAAAAAATTCTGTACAACGCCAATCTCATCAAATCGCTCTGCAAAATTAATGTTGTATAGATTGATTAATACACAGAAAGAGATATAAATCAATTTTTGAAGAAGACTGTCTATTAATTAAATAACAAGTATTATTTTAAAGAAGGCAATTGCCTTCTTTTTTTGTACCTATCGCATAATGATACAGCTATTTAACTCGTGAAAATATATGAAGAAATCTTAACAATTTATTTATATTTTACTATTGCTAATCGCCACTATATGTAGTATAATAATATTTGCGAAGAGGAGAAGCAATCAAAATATTGTGGAGGTATGAGATGTATATATTCAAGAGAAGCGGCGAAAAAGTGCCATTTGACGAATCTAAAATTGTTGTAGCTATTAAAAAAGCGATGAATTCTTCAACAGGGGTATATGAAGAAGGTCTTGCTGAAAAGATAGCTGACGAGATCAAGAGGGAAGCTGTTGTAGCTGAGAGACCTCTTTCGATTTATGATATCGAAGACAAGGTTTACTACAAGCTTATCGAGAACAAAAATCCGGCTACTGCCAGAAGTTATGAGAACTACAAGGCTGTTCAAGCTTTCAAGAGAAAGATCAATACTACTGACGAGAGCATTATCGGTCTTCTTGATAGAAAAAACAGTGACTTAATGAAGGAAAACTCTAATAAAAACGCTCACATCGCATCTACTCAAAGGGATTTGATTGCTGGTGAAGTATCTAAGGACATTGCTAGAAGGCTAATGATTGATGATGACCTTCTTCAAGCGCACGATGAAGGCTCCATCCATTTGCATGATATGGACTACATCATTCAACCTATGTTTAACTGCTGTCTTGTTAATATGAAGGACATGCTTGACAATGGCACTGTGGTTAATGGTAAATTGATTGAAAGCCCAAGATCTTTCCAAGTTGCCTGCAATGTCATGACGCAAATCATTGCACAAATCGCATCAAACCAATATGGTGGCCAATCCATTGACATAAAATGTCTTGCGAAGTACTTAAGACGCAGCTACGAAAAGAATTTGAAGCTTGCTAAGGAAATGTTTGATGACGAGGCAAAGCAAGACGAATTAGCAAGAAAACTTACTCAAAGGGATCTTGAAAGCGGCATACAAACTATACAATATCAAATAAATACACTTATGACTTCGAATGGTCAAGCGCCTTTCGTTACTCTTTTCATGCACATGGAAGATGATTTTGAGTATGCGGATGAGCTTGCGATGATCATCGAAGAGATTTTAAAGCAAAGAATTCAAGGCATCAAGAACGAATGCGGTGTTTATGTGACACCAGCTTTTCCGAAGCTTGTTTACGTGCTTGATGAAAATAACGTTCACAAGGACTCGAAGTACTATTACTTAACTCAAACTGCTATCAAATGTACTGCTAAGAGGATGTACCCTGACTATATCTCTGCTAAAAAGATGAGAGAAAATTACGAAGGCAACGTTTTTGCACCTATGGGCTGCAGAGCCTTTCTATCGCCATGGAAGGATAAGGACGGCAATTACAAGTTTGACGGTAGATTCAACATGGGAGTTGTTTCTCTAAACTTACCGCAAATAGCTATCGTTAGCGGCGGCGACGAAGAGAAATTCTTCGAAATTCTTGACAAGAGACTTGACCTATGCAGAAAGGCTTGTCTACTTAGATACGATATCTTAAAGAACGTTACAAGCGATTCATCTCCAATTCACTGGAGACATGGCGCTATCGCTAGACTTAACGAGCACGAGCCAATCAGACCACTTCTTGAAGGTGGATATGCCACAGTAACTTTGGGCTACATTGGCCTTTATGAAGCGACTTATCTAGTTCGCCACACTCCTCACACTGATGAGCGCGCGACTGATTTTGCTCTTAAGGTTATGAGAAAAATGAATGAAAAATTACAAGCTTGGAAGAAGGAAGATGGCCTTGGCTATGCGCTTTACGGCACTCCTGCTGAAAGCCTTTGCTATAGATTTGCTAAGAAGGACCTTGAAAGATTTGGCGAGATCAAAAACGTTACTGACAAGGGTTATTACACAAACTCTTTCCACGTTGATGTTAGAGAGCATATATCTGTATTTGATAAGTTCAAGTTTGAGGCTCAATTCCAAGCACTATCAAAGGGCGGCTGCATCAGTTACGCTGAAATACCTAACATGGGCCATAACTTAGAAGCGCTTGAAACTATAGTTGATTACATTTATGACAATATTCAATATGCAGAATTCAATACAAAGTCCGACTATTGCCACGTTTGCGGTTACGATGGCGAGATTATAATCAATGATAATAACGAATGGGAATGCCCACAATGTCACAACAAAGACCAAGCTAAGATGAATGTTACAAGAAGGACATGCGGCTACCTTGGCGAAAACTTCTGGAACGAAGGCAAAACTAAGGAGATAAAGCAAAGGGTACTTCACATATAATGAATTACGCGCAAATTAGGAAATACGACATAGCGAACGGCCCAGGCGTTAGAACGACTATATTCTTAACGGGTTGCACCTTGAATTGCAAGAACTGTTTCAATAAAGAGTACCAAAACTTTAACTTCGGAACTGTCTTTGATGAAAAAGCTTTTGATGAGCTTATGGACTGTTTAAATGATGATAATATCCGCGGTCTATCGGTTTTAGGTGGCGAACCCTTCGATAACCTTGATGGACTTAATGATCTTATCAAAAACGTGAGAGAGAGGTCTGAGAAAGATATTTGGGTCTACTCCGGCTACACATTTGAAGAGCTAGTTCAAAAAGACGGGGCTATGGACGTCTTGAAGAACATAGATGTTTTGGTGGACGGACGCTTCGTGGAAGATTTAAAAGATTTGAAGCTAAAGTTCAGAGGTTCATCAAACCAAAGAATCATCGATATGAAGAGGACACTTGATGAAGGTAAAATTTTACTCATGGATAAATATATGAAGGAAGATTGATTATTCAGTCTTCTTTTTTTATGCTTAATTTTACAAGGTGGCAAATCCATTAACATAGAATAGATAGATAGAAATTTATTTTTGTAAAAAATTCTTGACAAAGAGGGGAATTTATTGTATACTTACAAGGTAACCTTGCTCTTTATTTATTAAAGAGCCATAAGTCCAAAAGGAGGTGGAAAGATGAAAAAATATGAAGCAATGTATGTTTTTTATCCTGAAACAAGTGAGGAAGCTAGAAATAAATTCCTTGATAGGATAAAATCAATAATCGAAGCTGAAGAAGGTAAAGTAACTAACACTGATGATTGGGGCCTAAGAAAATTAGCATACCAAATCAAATTCAAAACAGAAGGCTACTACTTCTTAATGAACTTTGAAGCAGAAGAAGACACTATTCTAGAACTTACTAGAGTAGCAAGAATCACTGACGTACTACTACGTCACATGATAGTAACAGACGAAGATAAATAAGAGGTGAAGAGATGAACGTATGTAGTTTAATCGGAAGATTAACAAGAGATCCTGAGCTTAGATACACACCTAACACAAATCAAGCAGTTATCACATTTACTATAGCTGTTGATAAGGGCCTATCTAGAGAAAAAAGAGAAGAAATGGAAGCAAAAGGCATGCCAACAGCAGACTTTATTTCCATCGTAGCTTGGGGAAGAACTGCAGAGAATATCAGTAATTATGTTTCAAAGGGCAACATGGTTGGAGTAACAGGTCGTATTCAATCTAGAACATATGAAGCTAAAGACGGTACAAAAAGGTACGTAACAGAAGTCATAGCTTCATCCGTAGAGTTCCTAGAAAGAAAGAACATCACTTCACAAGCTCCAAATCAATCACATGAAGATTACTTCAATTCAGACGAAGATTTTTCAAACATTGACGACGGCTTTGCTCCTGGAAGCAATAGGGATATTCCATTTTAATTAAAGGAGGGAATATAATGCAAAGAAGATTCAGACCTAGAAAAAAAGTATGTGCTTTCTGCCAAGAAAAGAATGAACACATCGACTATAAAGATGTAGCAAAACTAAGAAAATACATCACAGAAAAGGGTAAAATCTTACCAAGAAGAATAACAGGCACTTGCGCTAAACACCAAAGAGAAATCACAAGAGCTATTAAGAGAGCAAGACAAGTGGCGCTTTTACCATACACTCAAGACTAGTGTGCTTTCGTGCTAAAATTGTGATCTTTGCTAGTTTCGAATTTTTTGTCGCTGCGGAGTGCAGTTCGCACACCTCACTCCAAAAAATTCTGTACAACGCAAATCTCATCAATTTTATCTACGAAATCACTGTATAGCGAAATAAATAAATTATTAAAAGCTTTCACTTTGGTGAGAGCTTTTTTGATGCTTGCCACAAAGCTCCACGAGTGTAGCGTAAAGGTTCTCGTCTGTTTACTGACGAGGTTCTTCAATCATCTTGTTTTATTCAAAAAATCAGGCGAAATTTTGAAATATATAAGATTTTCATTAAGCTCCATGCAAATGGAGCTTTTTTGATGGGAAACGCAAATCTCATCATAGCGCAAAGGTTCCCAGGCTGTTTACAGTCGGGGTTCTTCTTTTATCTACGAAATCACTGTATAGCAAAATAAATAAATTATTAAAGGCTTTCACTTTAGTGAGAGCTTTTTTGATGATTTCTTACAAATTTGTTAAAAATCACGAAAATCTATTTACTTATACTGGGGGGGTATATAATATATATAAGTAAAGTAATAAAAAGTGATAAAAGGAGGTTTATTATGAAAAGTTTTTATCATTTGTTTTAGTATTTGTGCTAGTTTTGTCAATGTCTATGAACATTTCTATGGCAAAGCTTGACGAGACTGGTGCTAAAGAAATTAGTTTTGGAACCGGCAGAGGACCTGAAGATGCCATAATACGTATCGCTGACAAAACTTATCTTGTTAAGAATGGAACTATATTATTCATCAATGGAGAGATAATTCCTGAAGCTGAGGTAATCATGGACGGCGGCAAGGCAATGCTACCACCAAGGCTTATTGCTGAAAAGCTTGGCTACGAAGTTGGCTGGAATAATAAAGAAAGAAAAGTTACTCTTGTAAAGGATGATAAAAATTTAAGAGTTGCCATTGGCGGAGCGTCTTTAGATGCAAAATCAGAAAGTGAAATACTAAAAAATATTATTAATGACAAGTTTTCAATATCTATAGTAGTGACACACAGATTTCAAAATATTAAAAAATATGACGAAATAATAGTTATGAAAGACGGAGAAATAGAATCAAAAGGTAACCATGCATATTTAATGAAGAATTCAGCAGTATATAGAGATTTATACATTGCACAAAAAGAAATGATGGAATGAGGTGAAAATGTGCTAGAAATACAAGCTGTAAATAGAAGTTTTGGAAAGAAAAGAGTGCTTAAGTCGGTGGATTTAGAAATAAGCAATGGAATCTATGGGCTACTTGGTGAGAATGGAGCAGGTAAATCAACCTTGATGAAGATACTAGCTACTTTAGACAAACCAAGTTCAGGAAAGGTGTTATTTTGTGAGAAAGATATTTGGAATAATCCAGACCATCTTTCTCAAATTGGCTATATGCCACAAGATATAGAAATATATGATGGATTCACAGCCTATGACTATCTAGAATACATAGCTCTTTTAAAAGGAATGAAGAAGAAGGGGTTAAAAGAAAGAATTTATGAAATTCTAGAGTTTGTTAATTTGAAGGATGTGGATAAAAAGAAAATTAAGACATTTTCTGGGGGAATGAAAAGAAGAATAGGAATTGGCCAGGCTATTATTAATAATCCAAAGATTCTTATTCTAGATGAACCTACAGCAGGACTTGATCCATATGAGCGTATTCGATTTTCCAATATAATTACTAATATGAGCGAAGATAAAATTATATTATTTTCCACTCACATAGTATCAGATATTGAAGCAATAACAGATCAAGTAGTAATTTTAAGTGAAGGGATGGTAAAGAACAAAGGGAAAATTCAAGATATGGTTCTAGAGCTTCAAGGTAAAGTGAAGCAGGTAGAAGTTACTAATAAAGAACTCCAAGACTTTACAGAAGAAACATTTGTCGTTCGAATAAAAAACCAAGGAGATAAATACATGGTTCGCTTTATTGAAAAAGAAGGAAGTCCAAAATCTGGAAATATTTTAAAAGCAAATTTAGAGGATTATTTTGTCTATATTGGAGGTCTAAAAAATGAAAAAAATTAAATATATATTGCTATTACTAATGCTTGTCAGTCTATTTACAGCCTGTAGCAGAGAAGAAAAAGCTACTGAACAAAATGTCAATCGTCAAGAAGAGCAAAAAACCGATATTTCAAAAGAAGAAAGTCAAGGCATAGAAGAAACACAGTCACTTGAAGAGGAAATTCTTAAGAAGAAATTAAAAGAAGTACGAAATAAAAGAGAGGAAAGTATAACAGTTGAGGAAAATGATGTTACTACAGGTTATATGCCAAAAGAAGTTGATGATCTGCAAAATGGACCTATAATAGAGCAATCTTCTGAGCAATATAAGCAAATGTATAATACTGCTGCAACTTATATAAGAGATAATTTAAACATAAATCCTAAGACAAAGCTGAGTGTATATGATGCCATTGATCCTACTGTTTTAGAAATTTATACTGCTGAAGATCGCGGCTACTTGCAAGATTATACAGTAGAAAATATCTATGTATTAGAATATCAAAAAGAAGATGGAACTTGGAGTTATATCTTTATGGGGAGAGAAAACAAACAAAGTCCATGGAAAGTAGTTCATAGTGGAGACCATTTTAAGGAGTAAATATGAAATCACTATATTATGAAATCAAACACTGCTTTAACAAGGTTTCCATATTTGCTTTATTACTATTTCTTTTAGTTGTATTTCTTCACTCTATTATTTATCTAAGTATACAGTGGCGTACTATATTACCAGACGGTACATTGGTAGAAGGTTTGTCATCTCACAGAGCTTTTTCAGAAGCATCCAAGGAGTTAAAAGGAGTTTTGGATGATGAATATCTTCAAAAACTAAAAAAAACCTATGCATCTAGCTACGAAAAGAAATATCTAGATATTGATAAGGGGTTTTTAGGTACTGGAGGCTTGATGAAATATATCAACACCAATTATCTATTAAATAAACCGAAAAGTAGATTCAATGCAAGCAATGGTAACGAGTATATGGAAATAGACTTCCCATATTTAGAAAACGTTGACACCTTTTATGCCGCATATAAAGAGACATTAGTAGAAGTAGAAGTACAAGCGCATGAAGCTAGTGGATTTAGACCTTATACAGACGAGGAAATTAAACAAATTAAAGATATTGTTAACAATATTCAATTACCATTGAGGTTAGACAATACAATGTGGATGAGTAGTACAAGAAATTACTTATATTTAGAATATTTTATATTCACCTTGGTTTTGTGTATTTCGTTTTCTTCTATTTTTTCTAGAGATGGCATAAATCCTGTTTCTGATATTGCCTTGGCCAGTAAGCAGGGGAAAAATAAATATATTAGCAGAAGATTCATCGCTGGATTAGTCGCTGCAGCTATAATGTATTTAATTTACTTCATTTTCTTAAGCTTGATTCATGGTAGTGTGTATGGCTTTAGTGGATGGAATGCTTCAATTCAGTCTAAGTCAAACTTCTATGTTTTTAACATGACAGCAGGCAAAGTGTTTTTGCTAGAGTGTTTAGGAGGATTGATAGGGACACTAGCTGTAACATCGATTGTGTTACTTGTTTCAATTATTATAAAAAGGACAAAAGCTAGCTTACTTGTTTCTGCTGGATTGGTCTATTTTTTAAATAACCAATTGAAGGGTTACAGTATCCTACGTTTTACAAATCCTTTATTCTTTAAGACTGATAGTATGGGGACGTTAATTTCTTTGTTTGGAAGAATTGTACCCTATCTTGTCCTAATAATATTGCTTGGAATACTATATATTTCTATTTGTTTTATTTTAGTAAGACTTTTAGGAAAGAGATATAGGTGGTTAAAATGAAAAATTTGATTTACGCAGAGAACAAAAGAATATGGAAACACCCCTTGACTATACTCACCTTAGTGTTAGCTTTTTTAGCCGCTGTATTTAATGTCAATAATTCTACAAAACAGTATTTATCTGAACATACTTTTAATGAGGAAATGAATTTATATTACTTAGATGCTAAAAAGATTGATATAGAAAAAGCTCTTGGTGGGAAATTGGATCAAATTCAATCGGAATTCTATTATTACGATATCTTAAGTTTTGCCGAACAATTAGATCTTAAAGGAGATGAACAAGAAAATTTATCAACGCTATTAAGAGAAAAAATAAAACAACAATTAGATACAAATGAAATTAAATATAGCGAGGATATAAAAAACAAGGTTACAGATAGATTAGATGAAGTCAAAATAGATTTATCATATGGAGAAGGTTGGAAAAATCTTAATAAAAATCTCTCTAAATTTCTATATATAAATCTTTTTCTTTCTATTATTTTTACAGCCAACATAATGTCTACTAAAAATATGGAAGGGGATGTCTACCAATCTACTTTTTATGGTAAAAATTATCTCTTTAAAGCCAAGGCCATTTTAGCTGCGTTTTGGAGTTTAATCTTCTGTCTTTTATCTATATTGGCTCTTCTTATTTTTTATATAGGATTATATGGAGTAGAGGGAGCGTACAATGCTATTCAAAATAGTCCTATAATGACTCTCTCGCTTTATAAGGAAACATACTTATCAATGTTTATAAAAAATGGGTTGTTGGGTCTAGTTACTATAGAAACCATGGTATTTTTGACTATTATTATATCAAAAAAAACAAAGAACTTTATGCAAATTTTCACAAGTATTATTTTATATTATTCTCTGCTTATTCTATTAGACAAAATAGGGAGTGTGATTTTCAACTACAAACTTCTTAACTTTTTGTCTTATAAGGCTATGGGATTTTTTTATCACTATACTCACTATGATCTTTATTTATTTGGTGACATTGTTTTAAAATCAATAGATGCTATATTACTTGTTAAACTCATTCAATTAATAGCTTTTGGTATTTTTATTTTTTGCTTCAATACAGAATCGAGAGGAAAGCTAAAAACTCGAAAAAAGGCAAATTGAGTCATAATGAAAAAATTTAGAAAAAGTTCTAGAAGAGTGCAAGTTATCAGATGAAGAATTAAAAGAGTTTGAACAATACATTATAGAAGAAGATTTATTAAAAGCTTTCACTTTTGTGAGAGCTTTTTTGATGCTTTATTACAAATTTGTTAAATATTAAGAAAAACCATTTATTTACACTTGCGTGGGTATATAATATATATAAGTAAAGTAATAAAAAGTGATAAAAGGAGGTTTATTATGAAAAAGTTTTTATCATTTATTTTAGTATTTGTACTAGTTTTGTCAATGTCCTCAAACATTTCTATGGCGAAGCTTGACGAGACTGGTGCAAAGGAAATTAGTTTTGGAACTGATAGGGGAGCTGAAGATGCCATTATATGTATCGCTGACAAAACTTATCCTGTTAAGAATGGAACTATATTATTCATCAATGGAGAGATAATTCCTGAAGCTGAGGTAATCATGGACGGCGGCAAGGCAATGCTACCACTAAGGCTTATTGCTGAAAAGCTTGGCTACGAAGTTGGCTGGAATGGCGCTGAGAAAAAGGTTACGCTTAAAAAAGCTGATAAGAGCATTGACGTTGCTATAGCTAAAAATGAAATGACTAAACTTATCAAGAATACTACTTATGTAAGTCCAGATTTTGTAGAAAAGAATCTTGCCGAAAGCGCTCTAGTGACTGAAAGTTTAGGCAAGGACTTCGAAAAATTCTATGAAACACAGATGCCTATAACTCAAGATAAGACTATTGAAAGAAGCTTAAGAAATGTCATTATTGATGAAAAGCATGAGTACAAGGACGATCTAAGTGCAGATGACGCGATGAAGCTAGTTAAGGAACAATGCCTTGAAGGCCTAAAGAATTTTGAAAAGGTTATGAAGGAAAAAGCAAAGGACGAGCCAGGTAGATTTGATGATGACATAAAATTAATCAAAAAAGATATCAATAGAATGATCTACATTGGCGAAGTATCTAAGTTTTACAGATACACTATAGGACCTTATGATGTTTTATATGACAGAACAGATGGCAAAATCTACTTCCAAATATATCAAGCAGAGACTAGAATTAAGGAAGTGGATGTGAATGATCCGAATTTGTATTTAAACATTTTTATCATTGGTTAAAAATATTAAAAGCTTTCACTATCGTGGGAGCTTTTTGATGTAGAACGTAAATCTCTAAAATTTTATCTACTAAATCACTGTATAAGTAAATAAATTTTTGCGTTTTTTTAATTTTAAGGTAGGTAATGACATATGAAGAGGAAAATAATCGTAAGAGGTATATTGATAGCTGCTATACTTCTAGTATTTGTTTTTTTGCTTAAGAATAATAAGCAAATGCAAGGTGTATCGTTATCGGAAATAATTATTCGTGATGTTTCTTTATCAGAGCAGAAATTCACACTTAGTGGAAGTTTTGTTTCTAGCGGAAAAAGTTTTCGAAATTACACATATACTATAGATGGAGATAGCCTCTATATTGTTATAAATGGTGGACTTGTCACAAAAGAATATCCATCCGGAGATTTTTCTATAAAGATTGAGGACGAAAATTTGAAAAATGTTAGCAAAGTATTTCTAAAACATGGGGAAGTTAATGATCAAATAATTATAAAGTAATATAAGCTTTTACACAATTTGCATAAATGACTTTTTAGTATTATAATATCATTAAGCTTATTAGTGGAGGTGTCAAAATGACGGAACTTAATAAAACAAAGTCAAAAAGCAAAATAAGTAAGATATATAATTACACTGTTTTAGGCATATATGCTGCAGTTTTGCTAGCGTATGTAATTTTTAGACTTATGGGTAATGATGTAAAAGCAGCTAATATCTTTCTTAATGGTGTATTTCTGAGTTTATTATTTGCGCTAGTGGGACTAATATTTATACAAAAGAATACTTTTACATGGATAAACATTATCTTGCCTGTGGTAATCAATCTACCATACTTCTTATGTCTTGTAGCTGTTACGCATGCTTTGGATATTATGGGGATTGCATCTTATTACTTTGAGCAAGTGATTAAGTCATCAATAAATTTAATAAAAGCATTTTTCTAAATTTTGCGCATAAAAATGCAGCTACATTATCATGTAGCTGCATTAATTTTTATCTATTATCTAATTACATCTTTGGATCGGCTTCGTAATGTGTGTGTAGTAGTTCGTGTGCTAATTCGCCGCCAACTTCGCCAAGGTACTCTTTGTAAAGTTGTTTGATTTTTGGATTGGCGTGTGACTTTCTAATTGTCTTGTGCTCGTCTATATTGTAGATGGCTTCGGCTCTTTTCTTAAGTGTTGAGATCTTGCCATTGTGGAATGGCTGTCCGCCTCCACCTATGCAGCCGCCTGGGCAAGCCATAACTTCGATTGCGTCGTATTCTTTTTCGCCTGATTTAACCATGTTTAGTAGTTTTCTTGTATTGCCAAGGCCATTGGCAACGGCGATTCTAATTTTTCTTCCATCTATATCTATACTTGCTTCCTTGATGCCGTTAAGGCCTCTAAGTGCAGTGAACTCAATCTCTTCAAGCTCTTTACCTGTAATTGTTTCGTAAGCTGTTCTGCATGTTGCTTCGATAACGCCGCCTGTAGCGCCAAAGATAGCGCCTGCGCCTGTTGATTCGCCCATCGGGTCGTCGAATTCTTCATCTTTAAGGTCTTTAAAACTTAGTCCCGCTTCTTTAATCATGGCGCCTAGCTCTCTTGTTGTAATTACTATATCAACATCGCTATGGCCCTTGTTTTTAAGCTCGTCTCTTGCTGATTCATACTTTTTCGCAAGGCAAGGCATGATTGATACGACTACCATATCCTTAGGATCTACATTAAGCTTTTCAGCAAGGTAAGTCTTTGCAACGGCTCCGAACATTTCGTGAGGGCTCTTGCATGAAGACGGTATGTCTATCATATCTGAGAATTGTTGCTCCATGAAGTTTACCCAGCCTGGGCAGCAGCTTGTAAGTATCGGCATCTTGCCGCCTTTTGTAAGTCTTTCAACAAATTCGTGTGCTTCTTCAACTATAGTTAGGTCGGCTGCGAAGTTTGTGTCGAAAACTTTGTCAAAGCCAAGTTTTCTAAGTGCGCTAACCATCTTACCAGTGACTATAGTTCCTGGCTCCATGCCAAATAGCTCGCCTAGAGCAACTCTAACTGCTGGAGCTGTTTGAACAACAACGTATTTCTTTGGATCTGAAAGTGCTTTCCACACTTTTCTAATATAGTTCATGCCGTGAAGTGCGCCTGTAGGGCAGACTGTAACGCATTGACCGCAGAAGGTACATGTTGTCTCGAACATGCTTCTGTTAAATGTTGAGCCGACGTGGCAGTCAAAACCACGGCCAACCTCAGCAAGTGCGCCAACTGTTTGCACTTCGTTACACATTGTCTCGCATCTTCTGCAAAGTATACACTTTTCTGGTTCTCTAACCATTGAAAGGCTTCTCGAGTCTATAGGTATATGTCTTCTTTCCCCTTGATATGGAATATCTCTGATGCCTAGGTCTTGTGCTAGCTTTTGTAATTGACAGTTTAAGTTCTTAGCACAAGTCAAGCAGCTATTTGGATGGTCAGATAAAAGCAGTTCAACTATAGTTCTTCTCGCGTTTATGGCAAGAGGCGACTCAGTCTTTATATCCATGCCTTCTTTAACAGGTGTCGCACATGCTGGAAGGAGCTTGCCGCTTTTAACATCTTCAACCATACAAACCCTGCATGAAGCAAGTTTATTTACAAATTTTATATCGTGTAAGTCCATGTGGCAAAGTGTAGGTATCTTTACGCCAATGGTTTTAGCAGCGTCAAGTATTGAAGTTCTCTCAGCAACAGAGACATCAACGCCGTTAATTTTTAAATTTATCATCTTAGCCATAAGTACCTCCTAAACCAATTCTACTGCCTTAACTGGGCAGACGTTCATGCAATTGCCGCACTTGATACACTTAGCAGTGTCAATCACGTGTTTTTCCTTAACCTTACCTTCGATGCAGTTAACAGGGCAGTTTCTAGCACATTTTGTGCAGCCTATACACTTATCTGTGATGTGGTAGTTAAGTAGGTTTTTGCACTTCTTAGCTGGACAAGTCTTGTTTTCACCAACGTGCGCCATGTACTCGTCTCTAAAATATGTCAATGTTGATAGTATCGGGTTTGGAGACGATTGACCAAGTCCGCAAAGTGATGCTTTGCTCACGATGATGGATAGATCTTCAAGCTTTTCTATGTCTTCTTCACTACCATTACCTGAAGTGATCTTTTCAAGTAGCTCTAGAAGCCTCTTGTTACCAATTCTACAAGGCGTACACTTACCGCATGATTCGTCAACGGAGAATTCTAGGAAGAATCTTGAAACGTCGACCATGCAGTCGTCTTCGTCCATGACAACCATGCCGCCGGAGCCCATGATTGAGCCGATGGCCTTTAAAGATGCAAAGTCAACCTTTGTATCGAATAGTCTTTCAGGTATACAGCCGCCTGATGGTCCGCCTGTTTGAACAGCTTTCGCTTTTTTGTCATCTTGAATGCCGCCGCCTATTGCAAAAACTATGTCCCTGATTGTCGTACCCATAGGTACTTCAACTAGGCCAGAGTTTTTAACCTTACCAACAAGTGAGAAAACCTTAGTTCCTGGCGAGTCTTCAGTACCGATGGATGTGAACCAGTCTGCGCCATGATCAATGATTTGAGCGATGTTAGCAAATGTTTCAACGTTGTTGATAACAGTTGGCTTGCCCCATAGACCACGTTCAGTAGTTCTGTACTCTTTATTTCTTGGCATACCACGCTTTCCTTCGATAGACTCCATCAGAGCAGTACCTTCGCCGCAGACAAAAGCGCCCGCACCTAGACGAAGCTCGATTTGGAAGGAAAAGTCAGTTCCTAAAATATTGTCACCTAATAAATTGTTTTCATTTGCCTTTTTAATGGCAATCTTTAGGCTTTCAACAGCCTTTGGATACTCAGCTCTAACGTAGATGAAGCCCTTTTGCGCGCCAATAGCATAAGCGCAGATGGCCATGCCCTCTAAAACACTGTGTGGATCCTTTTCAAGAACGGATCTGTCCATGTAAGCGCCTGGGTCGCCTTCGTCTGCGTTACAAATTACATATTTAATGCCTTCTGGCTGATTAAAAGCAGCTTCCCACTTTCTTCCAGTAGGGAAACCCGCGCCACCACGGCCCCTAAGGCCAGAAGCTTTTACTTCTTTAATTACATCTTCTCTTTTCATATTAAGCGCCTTCTCTAAAGAGAAGTATCCGCCTAAAGCTATGTATTCATCTAAGGACGATGAGTCGATTATGTCACAGTTCTTTAGAACGATACGTTTTTGCTTTTCGAAAAAATCACCCTTTTTAGTAATTTTGTCACCGTCAATATTAAAAGAGCCGTCCTTTTTAAGTCTGTCAAGAAGAAGATCTTTAGTTTTCTTTTGAATTTCTAATAGATTTTCCTTATTCATATGCTACTCCTTATATTTATTAATAATTTCAGTGACTTGACTTTCTTTGACATGGTCGTAGACGTCCTCACCAACAGTTACTACAGGTGCCAAAGCGCATTCACCAACACATCTAGTCTCAACTATAGAGAAAAGTCCGTCCGCAGTTGCTTCGCCCTTAGCCACATTTAATTCCTTTAAGAAATCATCCAAAAGCTTGTCAGCTCCCTTAACGTAGCAAGCAGTACCTAGGCAGATGCATATAGAGTGCTTTCCTCTAGGTTTAAAAGTGAATTGACTGTAGAACGATGCAACGCCGTAAATTTCGCTGCTTGGCTTATTTAATTTAAGAGCCATAAAGTCTACAATCTCTTCAGGTATGTATCCAAAGAGTCTTTGTGCTTCTTGAAGAACAGGCATGACAGCCCCTTTGTCATTCTTCTTTTCTTCTACAAATTGTAAGAACTCGTCGAATTTCGCACGATCTTTGTTAAAACAAAAAGCCATAATTTACCTCCTTTGTATTTTTATCCTCACAAATCTATTTTATTATATAAAGGCCCCTTTGTCAATTAGTAAAAATTTATATTAGAGAGCGTTTATACTATAAAAATCAATACATATTTCTATCTTTAGTAAAGAGCAAAATCGATTTACGCGTGAATCGATATTTGTCCTTGACAAATTACTCGGCATATATAATAGGAAGATTTATTTATATTAGCTATGCCATATATATGGCAAAAATATATTGCTATATATATATATATATAAAGGAAGAGAAAAAAATTAAAAAAAGTAAAAATATTTTAAAAAAAGCCTTGACATAGAGAAGCTAATTATGTATAATAGATGAGTGCTTAAATCAAATGGCTATGACTAAGAAAGGTTGCGCATCATGTTTTTTGTTGCGTGATGTGGTAATTTCCCTAGTTTCATGCAAGTCTACTCAAAAAAAGAAGTAGGCGATTGATTGGCATATTTTATTTACGCTTAGAGAAAACGCACGGCTGCGTGTGTAAGAGTTGACTCTCTAAGAAGTAAAAAATATTACATGGAGGTAATTAAATGTCAAGCAAAAAACAAAAAATCAGAATCAGACTTAAAGCTTACGATCACACACTTTTAGATCAATCAGCTCAAAGAATTGTTGAAGCTGCTAAAAAGACAGGCTGTAAGGTATCAGGACCAGTTCCACTACCAACAGAAAAGCAAATCGTAACTATTTTAAGATCAGTTCACGTTAACAAAGATTCAAGAGAACAATTCGAACAAAGAACTCACAAGAGATTAATCGATATCCTTGAACCAAACGACAAAACTGTAGACGCACTTATGAAGATGAATGTGCCTGCAGGTGTAGATATAGAAATAAAACTATAATCTATAAGATTTTATTTAAAATCCGCTGTAAATTATGGAGGTGCAGTTAATGAACGGAATTTTAGCAAAGAAAATTGGAATGACACAAGTTTTCGAAGAATCAGGAGACTTAGTTCCAGTTACTGTTCTTCAAGCCGGACCTATGGTAGTTGTTCAAAAGAAAACTGTTGAAACAGACGGTTACAACGCTATAGTAGTTGGTTTTGGAGAAATCAATGAAAAGAATGTAAACAAACCTCGTAAGGGTCAATTCAAAAAAGCTAACGCTAGCTACAAAAGATACCTTAGAGAGTTTAAAGTAGACGATGTAGAAAAATACAACTTAGGTGATGAAATCACAGTTGAAATCATGGATGGCATCGAATTTGTAGATGTTATCGGAACATCAAAAGGTAAAGGTACTCAAGGTGTTATAAAGAGACACGGCTTCGGTAGAGGTAGAGAATCACACGGTTCAAAATTCCACAGAATGCCAGGTGGTATGGGTGCTGCAACATGGCCAGGAAAAGTATTTAAGGGCCATAGAATGATGGGCCGCATGGGTAATGAAAGAACAACTGTTCAAAACCTAAAAGTAGTAAGAGTAGATAAAGAAAACGGAATTATCCTAATCAAAGGTGCTGTACCAGGACCAAAGAAAGGTTTAATTACTGTTAGAAAAGCAATCAAGAAATAGCGCTAAAGGAGGATTAAAATGCCAAGTTATAAAGTTTTAAACATGGAAGGTAAAGAACTTGAGACAATTGAATTAAATGATGACATCTTTAATCAAGAAGACAACCCTCATCTTATTTACCAAGTAGTAGTTAATCATTTAGCGAACAAACGTCAAGGAACTCAAAGCACTTTAACAAGAGCTGAAGTTAGAGGCGGTGGAAGAAAACCTTGGAAACAAAAAGGTACAGGTAGAGCAAGACAAGGAAGTACAAGAAGCCCTCAATGGAAAGGCGGCGGAGTTGTATTTGCACCAAAGCCAAGAAGCTATGGCTACAAACTTCCTAAGAAGTTAAAGAGACAAGCTTTAAAGGTAGCTCTTTCAAACAAAGTTCGTGATAATGAGCTTATTATAGTAGATGATATAAAATTACAAGAAGTTAAGACAAAATACGCTTTTGAAGCACTACAAAATCTTAACGCAAAGAAAGCATATATAGTTACTAAAGATAACGATAAAGATACACAAAGAGCTTTTAGAAATATACCATTCACAATGATTAGTGAAGCAAGAAACATAAACGTATATGACATAGTAAGACATGACAGCATGATAATTACAAAAGCTTCTTTAGAAACTATTGAGGAGGTGTTCAAATAATGCTTAATCCACATGATATAATCATAAAACCCATAGTAACAGAAAGATCTATGAGAGATATGGAAGAAGGTAAGTACACTTTCAAAGTAGACAGAAGAGTAAATAAATCTGAAATCAAAAAGGCAGTTGAAAACGTTTTTGGTGTAAAGGTTGAAAAAGTAAACACAATGAACATGCAAGGTAAGTTAAAGAGACAAGGCGCTCACGAAGGAAGAAGACCTAACTGGAAAAAGGCCATTGTTACACTTAAGGAAGATTCAAAGAGAATTGAATTCTTTGAAGGCATGGCAAATTAGTGATAGGAGGGAAATTTAATGGCTATAAAAACATATAAACCAACTACTCCGTCCAGAAGAATGATGGCATCACCTGCTTTTGAGCTTATCACAAGAGATAAACCAGAAAAGTCGCTTGTAGAAAGCATTAAGAAAAACTCAGGTAGAAACAACACTGGTAGAATCACATCTCGTCACAGAGGCGGGGGAGCTAAGAAGATATACAGAATTATCGACTTTAAGAGAAATAAAATAGGCGTTGTTGGAACAGTAGCTCACATCGAGTACGATCCAAACAGAACAGCAAACATCGCACTAATTCAATACGAAGACGGCGAAAAAAGATACATCCTTCATCCAGTAGGATTAAAGGTAGGAGATAAGATCGAAGCTGGCGAACATGTCGACATCAAAGTAGGTAACGCACTTAAATTAAGAGACATCCCAGTAGGTACACTAATCCACAACATTGAAATGAAACCAGAAAAAGGCGGACAACTAGCAAGAAGTGCTGGATCATACGCACAACTTATGGGTAAAGAAGGTAACTACGCACAATTAAGATTACCATCAGGCGAAATGAGAGTTGTTTTACTTGATTGTATGGCAACTATCGGCCAAGTAGGTAACCTTGACCACGAACTAGTTAACATGGGTAAAGCTGGTAAGAAGAGATTAACAGGAAGACGCCCTCACGTAAGAGGTTCAGCGATGAACCCAGTAGACCATCCACATGGTGGTGGTGAAGGTAGAGCACCAATAGGTAGACCGTCACCAATGACACCTTGGGGTAAACCTGCTCTAGGACTTAAGACTAGAAAGAAAAAGAAACATTCTGATAAGTATATAATCAGAAGAAGAAACGACAAGTAGGAGGGTTTAAATGGCAAGATCGATTAAAAAAGGACCTTTCGTAGACGAACACTTAATGAAAAAAGTTGAAGCTATGAACGAAGCCAACGATAAAAAAGTTATTAAAACATGGTCAAGACGTTCAACAATCTTCCCTGAATTCATAGGACACACAATCGCAGTATATGACGGTAGAAAACACGTTCCTGTATATATAACAGAAGATATGGTAGGACATAAACTTGGAGAGTTCGTTTTAACAAGAACTTTCAGAGGCCACGTTGACAAAGGCGACAAGAAAGCAACTGTAAAATAATAGAAGGAGGATATAAATGGAAGCAAAAGCAATAGCTAAATATATTAGAATATCTCCTAGAAAAGTACATTTTATATGTAACGAAATTAGGGGAAAAGATATAGATGAAGCTCTTTCTATTTTAAAGTTTACACCAAAGAAAGGTGCAAGAGAACTATTAGCAGTACTTGAATCTGCAATAGCAAACGCTACAAACAATTTTGATTTAGATAGAGACAAACTATATGTTAAGGATGCACAAGCAACTGATGGACCAAGAATGAAAAGATATAGACCAAAGGCTCACGGTTCAGCTTATCCAATACTAAAGAGAACTGCACACTTATCAGTTGTAGTATCAGACGAGAAATAAGGAGGTAAGAAATGGGCCAAAAAGTAAATCCACATGGACTAAGAGTCGGAATTATTAAAGATTGGAGCTCAAATTGGTATGCCGACAAGAAAAGTTTCTCTGACAATTTAGTTGAAGACTACAAGATAAGAGAATTTTTGAAAAAAGAGCTTTACCAAGCAGGAGTTTCAAAATTAAAGATTGAAAGAACAAGAAAGAAAATAAAAGTCACTATATACACAGCAAAGCCAGGTATCGTAATCGGTAGAGGCGGAGAAGGTATAGAAGCACTTAAAAAGAAAATCGAAAAACTTACTACTAAGACAGTTTTAGTAAACGTTGAAGAAGTAAGAAAACCAGATCTAGATGCTCAACTAGTTGCAGAAAACATTGCTTTCCAACTAGAAAGAAGAATTACATTCAGAAGAGCAATGAAGGGCGCTATCCAAAGAACAATGAAAGAAGGAGCTAAGGGTATCAAAACTCAAGTTTCCGGAAGACTTGGTGGAGCCGACATGGCTAGAAGCGAAGGTTATTCAGAAGGAACTATCCCTCTACAAACACTTAGAGCAGACATCGACTACGGTTTTGCAGAAGCAAACACAACATACGGCAAGATCGGTGTAAAGGTTTGGTTATACAAAGGCGAAGTACTTCCAGAAGTAACTGACGAAAGAAAGAAAAACTTTAAAAAGAGAAGTCAAGACGACAGAAAGAAAGACTTCAAGAAGAGAAGAAGAAATAACAACCAAAATACAGGCTTCAAAGACAGAAGAAATAATAACAACAGAAGAGGCTTTAAGCCAGAAGCACAAAACGCTAATAAAGAAGATTAGTAAGGAGGAAAACATACTATGTTAATGCCTAAAAGAGTAAAGCATCGTAGAGTTCATAGAGGCAGAATGAAGGGTAAAGCATACTCAGGTAACACAGTTACTTATGGTGAATACGGCCTTCAAGCACTAGAACCAACATGGATGACAGCAAACCAAATAGAAGCTGCTCGTCGTGCGATGACAAGATATATAAAAAGAGGTGGAAATGTTTGGATTAAAGTATTTCCAGACAAACCAGTAACAAAGAAACCTGCAGAAGTACGTATGGGTTCCGGTAAAGGTGCTCCTGAGTATTGGGTTGCAGTAGTAAAACCAGGAAGAGTATTATTCGAAATGGGTGGAGTTTCTGAAGACATAGCAAGAGAAGCAATCAGACTTGCAGCAATGAAACTTCCTATAAAAACTAAATTTGTAGTTCGTGAAGAAGGTGGTGAAGCTAATGAAGGTTAAAGAAATACGTGATTTAACAACTGAAGAATTAAATCAAAAAGAAAAAGAACTTAAAAAAGAACTTTTTAACCTAAGATTCCAATTAGCTACCGGACAATTAGAAAACCCAAAGACAATTTCTCAAGTTAGAAAAGACATTGCTAGAGTGAAAACAATTGTCAGAGAAAGAGAACTTTCTCAAGTAAAGGAGGCTTAAATCAATGGAAAGAAATCTTAGAAAAGTTAGAACAGGCACAGTAGTTTCTGATAAGATGGAAAAGACAATAACTGTTGCAGTTGAAACAAAAGTTAGTCATCCTATATATAAGAAGAGAGTAAACAGAACTACTAAATTTAAGGCTCACGACGAAAACAACGAAGCAAGAGTTGGCGATTTTGTAAAGATTATGGAAACAAGACCACTATCTAAGACAAAAAGATGGAGACTCGTTGAAATTATAGAAAAAGCAAAATAGTCCTTTTATAGGAAGGGAGGTTAATAAATTGATACAAGCTGAATCAAGAATGAGAGTAGCTGATAACTCCGGAGCCAGAGAGGTACTAGTAATTAAAGTCTTAGGTGGCAGTAAAAGAAAGTATGCCGGAGTGGGCGACATCGTGGTTTGCACTGTAAAGAATGCAACACCAGGAGGCGTTGTTAAAAAAGGAGAAGTTGTTAAAGCTGTAATAGTAAGAACAACTCAACCAATAAGAAGACAAGACGGATCATATATAAGATTTGATGATAACGCAGCAGTTATCGTAAAAGAAGATAAAAATCCTGTAGGTACTCGTATATTTGGACCTGTAACTAGAGAACTAAGAACTGGTGGTTATATGAAGATCATATCACTAGCTCCAGAAGTTCTTTAATGAAGGGGGGTTAAATTATGCACGTTAAAGTAGGCGACAAGGTAATTGTAATTGCCGGTAAAGATAAGGGAAAAACAGGTAAAGTTCTAAAGACATTACCTAAGAAAGACCGTGTCGTAGTTGAAGGAATAAACATTCAAACTAGACACCAAAAAGCTCGTGGACCTCAAGAACCAGGTGGTATCATTAAAGCAGAAGGAGCAATACATGTTTCTAATGTGATGGTATACAACGAATCACTTAAAAAAGGTACAAGAGTAGGCTATAAGGTTTTGGAAGACGGCAAGAAAGTTAGATACATGAAAGCCGACGGAGAAACATTAGACAAATAAGGGAGGTAGAACGGATGGCTTCCAGACTGGAAACAAGGTACAAAGAAGAAATTGTGCCTCAAATGATGGAAAAATTAGGATATGATAATATAATGCAAGTTCCTAAGCTAGACAAAGTTGTTATAAACATCGGTTTAGGAAATGCGAAAGAAAATCCAAAAGTTCTTGAAAATGCCTTAAGAGAGTTAGAATTAATAACTGGACAAAAACCAGTTGTTACTCACGCTAAAAAATCTATAGCTAACTTTAAGCTAAGAGAAGGCATGAAGATTGGATGTAAAGTAACACTTAGAAGAGACAAGATGTACTACTTCTTAGACAAGTTAATGAACATCGCTCTTCCAAGAGTAAGAGACTTTAGAGGTGTTAGTAGCACTTCATTCGACGGTAGAGGAAACTATGCATTAGGTATTAAAGAGCAATTAATCTTCCCTGAAATCGTATACGATGAAGTAGATGAAGTCAGAGGTATGGATATAATAATTGTTACTACAGCAAATACTGATAAAGAAGCAAAAGAATTCTTAGAGCTTCTTGGAATGCCTTTTAGAAAGTAAAAGGAGGAAGTAGATGGCTAAAAAATCAATGGTTGCTAAGCAACAAGGTAAACAAAAATATAAGGTAAGAGAGTACAATAGATGCAAGATTTGCGGAAGACCTCACGGTTACCTTAGAAAATATGGAATTTGTCGTATATGCTTCAGAAAATTAGCATATAAGGGAGAAATTCCTGGCGTTAGAAAAGCAAGCTGGTAGAAGGAGGAGTGATGTAATATGATGACGGATCCAATCGCGGATATGCTTACAAGAATCAGAAATGCTAACTCACAAAAACACGATTCAGTAGATATTCCGAAGTCAAGAATTAAACAAGAAATCGCTCAAATACTTTTAGATGAAGGATATATAAAAGGCTTTGAAGTCGTTGAAGACAACAAGCAAGGCATAATAAGAGTTGAACTAAAATACCTTCCAAACAAAGAAAGAGTAATTTCCGGTATAAAGAGAATTTCTAAACCCGGACTTAGAATATATGTAAATTCAAACGAAGTGCCTAAAGTATTAGGTGGATTAGGTATAGCAATACTTTCTACATCCCACGGTCTTATGACAGACAAAAAAGCTAGACAAGATAAAGTGGGCGGAGAAGTAATCTGCTATGTATGGTAAAATTAGCTAGGAGGAGTAATAATGTCAAGAATAGGTCTTAAACCTATTACAGTACCTCAAGGCGTAGAAATTAAAGTTAATGACGGAGTAGTTACTGTAAAAGGACCAAAGGGCGAACTAAAAGAAAACATCTCAAAAGATCTTACAATCAAAGTTGAAGATGGCATCTTAAACGTAGAACGTCCTAATGATGAAAAGAAAATTAAAGCTCTACACGGCCTAACTAGATCACTAATCCATAATATGGTTATAGGTGTAACAGAAGGTTTCTCAAAAGAACTTACTATTATAGGTACAGGTTATAGAGCACAAAAGAATGGAAATAAATTAGCTTTAACACTTGGTTTTTCACATCCACTTGAACTAGAAGATCCAGAAGGAATCACAGTTGAAGTGCCTGAACAAGACAAGATCATTGTTAAAGGTTTAGACAAACAAAAAGTAGGACAATACGCTGCATACATCAGAACATTCAGAATGCCTGAGCCATACAAAGGAAAAGGTATCAGATACACTGATGAGTATGTAAGACGTAAAGTTGGTAAGACTGGTAAGTAGGAGGAGAATTAGATGATAAACAAAGAAGCAAAAAAAGTAAGTCGTCAAAAAAGACACTTAAGAATCAGATCTAAGATTTCCGGTACTCAAGAAAGACCAAGACTATGTGTATTTAGAAGTGATAAACATATATACGCACAACTTATAGATGACGTTAACGGTGTAACACTTGCACAAAGCTCAACACTTGATAAGTCTTTAAACTTAGAAAGAACATCAAACATTGAAGCAGCTAAAGCAGTTGGAACAAAGATTGCTGAACTTGCTAAGGAAAAAGGCATAGAAGAAGTAGTATTTGACAGAGCAGGTTACATCTACCATGGTAGGATTAAAGAACTAGCTGAAGCAGCTAGATCAGCAGGTCTTAAATTTTAACGAAGGAGGGGAATTGATGGAACACTTAATTATTGATGCAGCAACTCTTGATCTTGAAGAACAAGTTGTTTCTATAAACAGAGTTGCAAAAGTAGTAAAGGGTGGTAGAAACTTTAGATTCTCGGCCTTAGTTGTTGTTGGAGACAGACAAGGACACGTTGGTGTTGGTATGAGTAAAGCACTTGAAGTACCTGAAGCAATCAGAAAGGCAGTTCAAGACGCTAAGAAGCACCTAGTTGAAGTTCCTATAGTTGATACAACAATCCCACACGAAATAAAAGGCATTTATGGCGCAGGTAAAGTATTCTTAAAGCCAGCTCCTAAGGGATCAGGTGTTAAGGCATCAGCAGCTATCCGTGCCGTATGCGAACTTGCAGGTATTGAAAATATCTCTGCTAAACGTCTTGGATCAAACAATCCTCGTAACATTGTAAACGCTACAATCAACGGACTTACAAATTTAAAGAAAGCCGAAGATGTTGCTAAAGCAAGAGGAAAATCTGTAGAAGAAATATTAGGATAGGAGGTTTAAGTATGAACACAATTAAAATTAAACTTAAAAGAAGTTTTATAGGTAAACCTTCTGATCATATAAAGGTAGTTAAAGCTATAGGTCTTAGAAAGATAGGACAAGTAGTAGAAAAGAATGATACCCCACAAATTAGAGGGATGATACACAAAGTAGACTACATGCTTGAAATCGTAGACTAATTAAGGAGGTGTAAAGATGAAGCTAAATAATTTACAAGCTCAAGAAGGCGGAAAGATCGGTAAAAAAGCTGCTCGTAGAGGTAGAGGTATTGGATCGGGCCTAGGCAAAACTTCTGGTCGTGGTCAAAAAGGACAAAAGTCTAGATCAGGCGGCGGAGTAAGACCAGGCTTTGAAGGCGGTCAAATGCCATTATTCAGAAGATTACCAAAGAGGGGCTTTACAAATATATTCAGAAAAGAGTATGCAATAGTTAACATCTCCAGCTTAAATGTCTTTGATGATGGTGAGACTGTAGATACACAAAAACTTATCGAAAGAGGCTTAGTTAAGAAAAGCTTAGCAACAGCCAATGGTGTTAAGGTTTTAGGTAACGGAGAATTAGAAAAGAAAATCAATCTTAACGTTGAAAGAATAAGTGAAAGTGCTAAAGAAAAGGTTGAGGCAAAGGGCGGAAAGGTAGAGGTGAAATAAAATGTTTAAGACTCTAAAGAACGCATGGGCAGTTAAAGAGATTAGATCAAAGATACTTTTCACACTTGCTATGCTATTCATTTATAGACTTGGAAACTTTATTCCACTTCCATTTGTAAACAGAGAAGCCCTACAAAGCTTCTTTACAGCAAACAACTCAAGCCTTTTAGGCTTTCTAGATATGATGGCCGGTGGAGCGCTATCCAGATTAAGTATATTTGCGTCAAACATCTATCCTTACATCAACGCATCCATCATCATACAACTTTTAACAGTAGCTATACCAAAGCTAGAAGAACTAGCTAAGGAAGGCGAAACAGGTAGAAAGAAAATTAACAGATATACAAGATACTTAACTATAGTATTAGCTGTAGTTCAAGGTATCGGTACAGTATTTGGACTATTAAGAGGAACAATCACTGGCGGAACTTGGGCAAAATTACTTATGGTACTTTGCTTAGTAGCTGGTACACAATTCTTAGTATTCCTAGGTGATCAAATCACTGAAAAAGGCGTTGGTAACGGTATATCCCTTATCATCTTCCTTGGAATCATCGCAAGACTTCCTGATACAGTAGGACAATACTTTAAATTAACTAAAGCTGGACAATATAACATAATCAACGTTATAGTTATGGTTATCGCTATGATAGCTATAGTTGCTTTCGTTGTATTAATACAAGAAGGCGAAAGAAGAATTGGCGTTCAATATGCCAAAAGAGTAGTTGGTAGAAAGATGTATGGCGGACAATCAACACACATCCCTATCAAAGTAAACATGGCAGGCGTTATGCCAGTTATCTTCTCAACATCATTCCTTGGAGCTTTCCAAACAATCGGAATGATTACAGGAGGTTCATTTGGTAAGTTTATGGAAACATATTTAGGATATAATTCAGTAGCATTTGCTATATTAAACATCTTACTAATTATATTCTTCACATTCTTCTATAACGAAATTCAATTCAACCCAATTGAATACTCTAAGAATTTACAACAAAACGGTGGATTCATCCCTGGTATCAGACCAGGTAGACCAACTAGCGACTACTTAGCTAAGATCGTTAGAAGAATCGGTCTTGTTGGAGCTATATCACTTGCATTACTAGCAACACTACCAATAATACTTGGATCATTATTAAAGATGCAAACACACTTTACAGGTACAGGTATTATCATCGTAGTAGGTGTTGTTATTGAAACAATCAAGCAAATCGAAGCTCAAATGATGATGAGACACTACAAAGGTTTCTTAAGCTAGGAGGTTAATGATGAGATTATTAATTTTAGGACCTCCAGGAGCTGGTAAAGGAACTCAAAGTGATAAGATAGTTGAACATTATAATGTAAAACATATTTCTACAGGAGATATGTTCAGAGAAAATATTAAAGGCGGTACAGAACTAGGTAAGAAGGCAACAGAGTACATGGACAAAGGACTTTTAGTTCCAGACTCACTAGTAAACGATATGGTCATGGATAGATTATCTAAAGATGACCTTAAGGAAAACGGCTTCTTACTAGACGGTTACCCAAGAAATATAAGCCAAGCTGAAGCACTTAAAGACATGCTTACTAAGCTTGATATGCCACTAGATGCAGTTATCAACATAGAAGTACCTTCCAAATTCTTAATCGATAGAATCACTGGAAGAAGAGTGTGCCCTAAGTGCCAAAGAAGCTATCACATAGCTAACAACCCACCAAAGGAAGAAGGCATATGTGATTATGATGGCGAAGCTCTTATTACTAGAAAGGACGACAACGAAGAAACTGTTAAGAACAGAATCGATGTTTACGACAAAGAAACAAAGCCTTTAGTAGACTTCTATACAGCTGAAGGCATTATATTGAATATCGATGGAACTCTTTCTATTGATGAGACTTTTGAATCGATAAAATCAAAATTGGGTAGATAGGTGTAACGATGGAATCTACAAAAGATATTGTAGTAGGACAACTGGTTAAATCTAAATCCGGAAGAGATATGATGAGACTGTTTTTAGTATACGAAGTAGTTGACAATGAGCACGTGCTTTTAGTCGACGGCAAAGTAAGAAAGCTTGAAAAGCCTAAGCTTAAGAAGATCAAGCACTTAATCGTATATCATACAATAGTTGAAGATTTTCAAAAGAAAGTAGAAGAAAATTCAAAATTAACAAACAGTCAAATAAGAAAGTATCTAGAACCTTTCTTAATAGAAGAACATTAGGAGGACAAAATGGCTAAAAAAGACATTATAGAGCTTGAAGGAGTAGTAGTCGATGCACTACCAAACGCTATATTCAAGGTAAAACTTCAAAATGAACATATAATTACATGTCATATCTCTGGCAAATTAAGAATGAACTATATAAGGATTTTACCCGGAGATACAGTAAATGTCGAGCTTTCTCCATATGACTTGGAGAGAGGTCGTATAACTTGGCGTAAGAAGTAAGGAGAGATAAAATGAAGGTAAGACCATCAGTTAAAAAAATTTGTGATAAATGCAAAATTATCAAAAGACACGGAAAAGTTATGGTAATTTGCGAAAATCCAAAACATAAACAAGTACAAGGATAATAGGAGGTGTAGCTTAATGGCAAGAATTGCAGGTGTTGATATCCCTAGAGATAAAAGAGTTGAAATATCATTAACATATATCTATGGTATTGGTCTTTCAACTTCACAAAAAATATTAAGTGAATGTGGTATAGATCCAAACACAAGAGTTAAGGATCTTACAGAAGCAGAAGTAAATGAAATAAGAGACAAGATTGATCACATTAAGGTTGAAGGTGACCTAAGACGTGATGTTGCTCTAAATATAAAGAGACTTCGTGAAATAAACTCATACAGAGGAATTAGACATAAAAGAAATCTTCCAGTAAGAGGACAAAGAACAAAGACAAACGCTAGGACTAGAAAAGGCCCTAAGACAGCTAAAAAGTAAGGAGGTAGAAGTAAATGGCAGCAAATAAAGGTAGTAAAACTAAAACTAAAAGAAGAGTTAAAAAGAACATCGAAAAAGGCCAAGCTCACATTTCTTCATCATTCAACAATACAATGGTAACTATTTCTGATATGCAAGGAAATGTTTTATCATGGGCTAGTGCTGGACAATTAGGCTTTAGAGGTTCTAGAAAGTCAACTCCATTCGCAGCACAAGAAGCAGCTGAAACAGCAGCTAAAAAAGCGATGGAACACGGTCTAAAAACTGTAGAAGTTTATGTAAAAGGACCAGGAGCTGGTAGAGAAGCAGCTATAAGAAGTCTGCAAGCAACAGGACTTGAAGTTAACATGATCAAAGATGTTACGCCTATACCTCATAACGGTTGCAGACCACCTAAGAGAAGAAGAGTATAATTTTGTATATACTTTTTAGTCTAAGGAGGGGTTAATTGTGATTGAAATAGAAAAGCCACATGTGCAAGTACAAAGTGCTACAAGTGACGGAACTTATGTAAAGATGATTATAGAACCTCTTGAAAGAGGCTACGGAGAAACACTTGGTAACTCATTAAGGAGAGTACTTCTTTCCCTATTACCAGGTGCAGCTGTAAATAAAATCAAGATAGAAAACGTTTTACACGAATTTTCTACCATAGATGGAGTATTAGAAGACGTAAGCGAAATAATATTAAACATTAAGAGCTTAGTTTTAAAATACACAGGAGATGAAGAGCAAAAACTACTTATCGATCAAAAAGGACCGAAAGAAGTAACAGCAAAAGACATAATCGCATCACCTGAAGTTGAAGTAATAAATCCAGATCATCACATAGCAACTATAAATGAAGATGGAAAATTAAGTATTGAAATGGACCTTGTAAGAGGCAGAGGCTATGAACTAACAGATATATACAGAACTGGCGACGAAACAGAAGCAGAGATAGGCATTATACCTATAGACGCATCCTTCTCCCCAGTAAAGAAAGTTAATATATCGATAGACAATACAAGAGTTGGACAAATAACAGACTTTGATAAATTAACACTCGAAGTATGGACTAACGGAACTATAAAAGCAGTAGAGGCTGTAAGTTACGCAGCAAAGATCATCACAGAACACATGGGACTACTAATGGAATTATCCGACGGTATCGAAGATGTTGAAGTTATGATCGACGTTCCTAACAAGAAGAAAGACAAAGCACTTGATATGCAAGTAGAAGAGCTTGATCTTTCAGTTAGAAGCTACAACTGCTTGAAGAGAGCTAATATAAATACAGTTCAAGAGCTTGTTAACAAGACAGATTCAGAAATGATGAAAGTAAGAAACCTTGGAAAGAAATCACTTGAAGAGGTAAAGAATAAGCTTGCAGAACTCAACTTATTTTTAAAGGAAGAAGAATAGGAGGAAGCTTATGGCACAATACAGAAAATTAGGCCGTAGAACCGACCATAGAAATGCTATGCTTCGTAACTTGGTAACATCACTTATAAAAGAGGGAGAAATAAAGACTACAGTTACACGTGCAAAAGAAACTAAAAGAATGGTTGACAAGATGATCACTCTTGCTAAGAGAGGCGACATGCACGCAATCAGACAAGCACAAAGCTACATCTATGACAAGGAAGTAACAAAAAAGTTATTTACAGAAATCGCGCCTAAGTACGCAGATAGACAAGGCGGCTACACAAGAATTTATAAACTTGAACCAAGAATTGGTGATGGCGCCGAAATCGCATTATTAAGATTAATATAATTAGATGTATATAAAGTGGGCTTAAATAGTCCACTTTTTTACCGCATAAATTTGGAGAAATATGAAAGATTTAAATAGTAATAGAATCGTTTCAACTTGGAAAGGCGGCAAAACAACACAGCTTTGCATAGTACCAGAGGACGCCTCCCTACAAGAGAGAAACTTCGACCTAAGGATATCATCCGCGACCATAGACCTAGAGCGCTCAGAGTTTTCAGACTTCACAGGCTTTAGGCGCTACCTAATGAAACTTGAAGGCGATATAACACTTGTAATAGATGACAAAAGCATCATCATAAAGGACAATGAGGCCTTTGAATTTATGGGAGATGAAAAAGTCATCTCCCTAAGCAAAGAGCCATCACGCGACTTCAACGTCATCATTAAGAAGGATAAAAAAGCAGATATATCCATCAAAGAGAATGAAAAATTGAATACAAATAGAGGGGAATATATATTCTCACTCGAAAAAGCTAAAATCAATGACATAGATGTGGATAAATACTCATTATACGAGACAGATGGGGAAGAGATAAATCTTACCGGACGATTTATTCACATAATCATACACCAATAGGAGAGAAATATGAAAAAATATAAACAAATACTAGCGTTAGCACTAGTTTTAATGCTAACAATGACATTATTCGCATGCAATAAAGAAGAAAACAAAGAAACAAAAGAAACAACAGAAGAAACAAAAACAGAAAATACAGAAGAAACAGAAAGCGAAGCTACAGAAACAGCTGAACTTCCACAAGACGCATTAAGCGTAGAAATTAAAAAAGCAGAAGCACTAGAAGGCAAGTATGAAAACGCTTACGCACTACTAGACACAGCAGATGAAGCTAATAAAGCAAAGTACGATGAACTATACCCAAACGATCCATACAAGCTAGACATCGAACTTAAAGAAGCAGACGAGCCAAACAAGGCAAACTACTTAGGACTTTTAGAAAACATAATCTATATGGATAGAAAATTAGATGAAGCAACAGAAGACAAACCATACGACACAAACAGAAACAAAGGCGAATCAGTATTAACATACGTACTAGCAAACGAAGAAGGCAAAGATCCAGTATTTTATGCAAATAGAGATCTATACAACTTCTTAAATCTTGAATTAGAAACAGGCGATAAGCTAAGAATTAAAGACTGGTCACTTCTTATAGAAGAGCCAACACAAGTAATCTTAGGTTACAATCAAAAAGACAGATACGAATTAGGCAAAACATACGAAATCGACTACTTTGGTACAAAGCTAAATATTATGCCAGTAGGCGTAGCTAAAGAAGGCACAAGCTATGTCAATGGCAATGGCGAAGAGATATCATTAGACAACACAATCATCGCCCCACTTAAGTACAGCGACTCAAAAGAAATGCTTAACGAAGATCAATACAAAGAAATCATCGATAAAGCACTAATACTTTCACCAGAAGCAGATAAGGCAATGTATTTAGGTAACTATATTAGAGGCGAGTACAAAGCAGTACATTTAAGTGATCTACTTAAATAAAATAGATTCAGAAGAAACAATTCAATCAAAACAATAATTATAAGGCATGTGGGATTTATCTCACATGCTTTTTCTATATATAACGCTCGTTATATGTCAATCGCTCGTCGTATGCCATATGCCCGTCATATGCCATCATCCCAGCATATACCATCCGCCCGGCGTATATCATCCACTCGGCGTATATCATCTGCGGCGCTTAGATATAGCTAATTAGCAATTGCTTACATAATTTAGCATATTATATTGTTTTAATAATCATGGCAATGGGTAATTATACATAGGTGATTTTATGAATTTTGAATCTATTATTGATGATGCTATAAAAAATAATAAGGCGCTTCGTGGCTCTTTCTCGGGTCCTATTAATAAGGACAGGTCCAAGGTGAAAATCAAGACCATAGTCATGAAAGGTGAGGCGCATTTACAAATTGAAAAGTTCATTGACAAGAAGGCTTTTCACGAGAACATTGCCATGGGCGAGGCGAAGGCGAAGCTATTAGCCCTAATGAATGAGTACAAGCAGCTCTTTATAACTATTGACGCGGACTCTTATCAAGTTTTTAACAATAAGGGAAAGATCAAGGCCATAAGCACGAAAACTGAAAAAAAGGCGAAGGCGCTTAGCCATAACAATAAGAAAAACTACATAATTAACGAGGGTGACAAGGTCGACTTCCTTATCTACCTTGGAGTGATGAGCGAGGACGGCAAGGTCTACAATAAATACTTTGACAAGTTCAAGCAAATCAACAAGTACCTTGAGATTTTTGACAAGGCGCTTGACAAGATTGATACTTCGAAAAAGATACGTATACTAGATTTTGGCTGTGGCAAGGCATATCTCACTTTTGCGGTTTATTATTACCTTAAGAATATTAGAAAAGTGGACTTTTACATTGAAGGTCTTGACTTAAAGGAAGACGTTGTTAATGATTTAAATAGGATTAAGGACGCTCTTCACTATGAGGAGATAAATTTTGTGTGCAAGGACATTAAGGACTACGACAAAAGTGACGACATCGACATCATGCTTACCTTGCACGCCTGTGATATAGCGACTGACATCGCTCTAAAGAAGGCGGTAGAGTTAAATGCGGCGCTTATACTATCTGTTCCGTGCTGCCAAAAGGAGTTTTTCCCGAAAATCAAATCTGATGATTTAAATGGTGTTCTTAAGCACGGCATACTCAAGGAGAGGGTCGCAGCCATAGTCACTGACTCACTTAGAAGCCTTTACTTAGAAAAGAACGGATACAAATCAGAAATTATTGAGTTCATAGATATGGATCATACGCCAAAAAACCTTATGATAAGGGCCTTTAAAGACAAGGCAAATCCACTCGCTGAGGAAGAATACAATAAGATTAAAGAGTTATTCGGCTTAGAAAATATTTTCATAGAAGGTTAGAGAAATGATAGAGAAATTAATTTATTTTATAAACAGACCAAACACAAACACGCGTGATCCGCTATTTAGAAAGAAGACAGGCTACTTCGTTTCGATTACCGGAATCATATTTAACATCTTACTGAGTGTTTCGAAGGTAATTATTGGTCTCTTCGTTCACTCCATCGCCATCATGGCGGACGCGGTAAATAACATCTTTGACACGATATCGTCGGTGGTGACTCTCCTTGGCTTTAAGCTTTCTGAGAAGCCCGCAGATAGGGAGCACCCATATGGACACGGCAGGATTGAATACATATCAGGTCTACTTATATCCATCATCGTAATCATTATCGGTCTGCAATTCATCAAGTCATCAGTTTTAAGGATACTTAATCCAGATCTGGTTAAGTTTGATAAACTTAGCTTCATCATCATGATTTTTTCAATACTTGTAAAGGTTTTCATAACCATACTGAATAAAAAAGCGGGAGAGATGATTGACTCTAAGGCGATGAAGGCAACTAGCATTGACTCGCTTGGCGACGTCTTTACGACTATGGTTGTCATAGTGCCGATGATTAGCTCCCTATTTACTGACGTTCAAATCGATGGCTACTTCGGCGTACTCGTTTCACTGATGATTATTAAGAATGGTATTGAGATGATAAAGGAAACTATTGGACCGATACTTGGTGAGGAGCCAGACAAGGACCTTATCGAGAAGATTTACAAGGACCTTGAGGCAGAACCATTGATCAAAAATGTTCACGATTTTCACGCCCATAACTATGGCCCTGACAATGTATATATCTCGCTTGATGTTGAGATGCCAGCTCACTTAACGATTGAGGAAGCGCATAATGTTATCGACAGCTGGGAGAGGACTCTTGAAGAAAAGTACAATATTAATATCATCATACACGTCGATCCATACATGGAAGAAGACGAGTGCACTGAGCTTTATAAGAAGCTTGTGGCGAGCGTTAGGGATGACAAGAATGTTGTTGCACTACATGACTTTAGAGTACTGAATGGAAATTGCGGAAAGGACATAGTTCTACTCGATATAGTTCTTAACGATATGCACGGCAAGGACAAGGAAGCGCTTGCTGAGGCGATGAAAGAGCGTTTTGAAAGAGATGTTTCGAGTGAATATGACTATAGACTAAGAATAATACCGAATTTTACGAATATAGGGGATGAGTAAATGATACGAGATAAGATTATTGATTATATACGAAGCGGCGAGAAGGCTGAAAAGGATTACGCCATAGGCTTTGAGATAGAAAATTTTATAGTGGACGAAAACAATAATGCTATTACTTATTGGGACGAAGGCGGCGTCAAGGACATGCTTGAGGACTTAATCAAAATAGGTTACGAAGCAGTTTATGTGGGTGGCGTTTTGCTTGGCGCGGCAAAGGGCAAGACAGCCATCAGTCTAGAGCCGGGCAGTCAATTTGAGCTATCTATAAAAAAGGCGTGGCATATAAAAGAGCTTGAAGACGAGTACATTAGACGCATGAAAGAGATAGAGGAAGTCGTTCAGAAGAGGGGCTACCATATCTTACAAAGGGGCTACCATGTGAAGACCAAGATTGATGAGATCAAGATACTGCCTAAGGAGCGCTACGATCTTATGTACAAGTACTTCACTGAGACCGGTACTATGGGTCATAATATGATGAAGGGCACCTGTGCCTCTCAATCTTCGATTGATTACAAGGATGAAGAGGACTTTAGACGCAAGATGAGAGTATATAATGCACTCAGCCCAGTTTTCTACGCGATTTTCGAAAATGCAAACATTTTTGAGGGCGAAGCATATAAGGAAAACGGCTTAAGAATGACTATCTGGAAGAATACTGATAAGGAGCGCTGCAGCATAATCAAAGAGGCCTTTGATGATGATTTTTCTTACGCATCATATGCTGACTACATTGTAAATAGGCCTTGCATCTTCATAGAGAGGGACGGCGAGGACATTTACATAGGACACACCAAGATTAAGGACATAGAAGGGATAGACGAGGCGGACAAAAGGCTCGTTGAACACGTTTTAAGCATGTTCTTCCCGGACACTCGCGCGAAGAAATATATCGAGATAAGGATGATGGACTCCGTTCAAATAGACTACTTACTTGGCTTAGTCGCTTTAATCAAGGCTACAAGCTATCAAAATTTGGACAAGGTCTATGAGATGATAAAGGATGTCACTTATGACGACGCTCTAAAGGCGCTTGACTCCTTTAAGGAGAGCGGTATAAGAGGCAAATTAAAGGACAGAAGCTTTTTAGATATAGCAAAAGATTTGATTTCACTTGCAAAAGCATCTTTGGGTGATGAAGCGCATTATTTAAACGCGCTAGAAGAAGTGATAGATTCAGGTAAATCGATAAGGGAGGTAAATTTTGAAAAATATGGATTATAATACCATTGGCAAAAGATACATTGACATAGTTAAAGAAGACCCTGAGAAATATTATAAAGATTATAAAAAACTATTAGATAAGGTGGCGAATTCGACGGCAAAGTACAAAGGCGAGCCGGTTCCTGCCATTTACCAGCCATTCTTCGTATCGGAAGAGGACGAAGAGACTTTTGAATACATCTCTGAGATGATGATGAGGATCTCTGACAAGGTGACTAAGGCTTATGTCGCTATATCATCTTTTAGAAATACTTTTGATTTTGATGACAAGATGAAGAGGCTCTTAATACACAAGCCACTTCTGTCGACATTTGTGCCGATTTGCCGCTACGATATATTTTATAAATCGCGTGACGAATTTAAATTCTGTGAGCTAAATACCGATGGCTCCTCTGCCATGAACGAAGATAATGAGGTTGCTCCATTCATGCTTGAGCTTGAAGCGATGAAGGAGATGGAAAAGCGCTACGGCTATGAATTTTCTTACTACGAATTATTTGACTCGTGGGTAGATGAGTTCAAGGAGCTTTATACACAAACGACTGGTGAAGAAGATTTTAATCTTGCCATCGTCGATATCATGGAGAGCGCTTCGCATGAAGAGTTCGAGCGTTTTAAGAGAGCTTTCGAGAAAAAGGGTATCAAGACAATTATCTGCGACGCGAGAGATATCAAGCGCAAGGACGGCCACATATATGCAGGTGACTTCAGGATAGATGCTGTATATAGAAGGCTAGTTACTTTCGAAGCGGTGGAGCATTGGGACGAGATACAAGACTTTATCGACGGCTACCTAAACGATGAATTCGTGATGATAGGCTCATTCAAGAGTCAAGTTATGCACGACAAGAGGATATTCATCAAGCTATTCGAGGACCGCGTAAAGCGTTTCTTGTCAAAGGACGAGCTTGAATTTATTGAAAAACACATTCCATATACAGCGATGCTGACTAAAAAAACTGCAGACGAAGTGCTAAATAACAAGAACAAGTACATCATAAAACCGGTTGATAATAACGCATCGAAGGGCGTTTTCGTCGGCAAGGACCACTCGAAGAAGGACTTCGCCGCCATACTTAAGAAGTACGCTGATACGGGCTACATCTACCAAGAGTACATCGAGCCGTACAAGAGGGACGTCGTTTTATTTGACGAGGACGGTAAGCCAGTTGTGAAGAAGCTTAAGTCCATAGTCGGCCTATTTATATATAACAAAAAATTCAAGGGTCTTTACACGCGCTATGGCACTGGAAATATCATATCGAGCTTGCACCAATATTATCTTGGCGTAAATATCAAGGCAAAGGAGTCTTAAAATGAAAAAGAAATTAATTTTGCTAATGACTATGCTAATGGCGGTGGCCATGCTATTCATAGGATGCAATAAAAATAAAACAGAAGAGCCAAAAGAAAAGGCTAAGCAAGGAGAAAAGACTGAGAGCCATGACAATGGCGAAGAAGAAATGAGTGAAGAAGAGAAGAAAAATCTTGAATACGCTGAACTCGTTAAGAGGACTAAGGGCGTATCAGGTCTTATAGAAGGGGACTTAATTGTTCAAGACGTAAGCATATACAAGGCAGTAGAAGATGGGGACAAGCTATCACTACTAGTAAGTTACGCAGAGCTTGGATATATCTACAAAGATCAGGTTTTTGAAAATACTGCTGGTATGCTAATGCCGCTTAAGCTTATATATGAAAAGAACGGCGATGACTACGAGCTTAAAGAAAGGATGAATGCAGAAGATGGCGAAGGCTACTTTGATTCGATTGTCAAGATGGCTGACGGAGACAAAGAGCTGGCTCAAAAAGTAGCTGGTCCGGGCATTAATGAAAGGTACGACTACATCATGAAGGACTTATACAAAAAGGCTGAAGAAGCAGGCTTAAAGGACTTCGAACTAGACCTTGACAATGCACCCGGCTATCCAAAGGACGAGTCACTATTTTTAGAAGACGTTCCTAATGAGCCAAAGAACACCATTGCCATAGTAAATAAGGAAGAATACGAAAAGGCAAAGAAGAACGAAGCAAATGATAATTGGCCGCACGTCAATGGTCTTTTATATCACAAAGATACTAAGATTGCTGTAAAGAGCATCATAGACGATTTTACTAAGTAGAAATAAATATTTTAGCCTTGCCCATTGACAGGGCTAAAAATTTTTTTTAAAAGCTTGTATTTTTAGCGAGTTTAGGTTATAATATTAAATGAAGACAAACTGGAAAGGAAGTGCAAGATGAAAGAATTAGAATTAAAAGTTATGAGATCGGAGTCATCAAACGGCTTATACATAGAGCTTGGTCAAGGGGTAATTGACTTTACTAAGGCAATCAAGGCTAAGATATATTTATCAATTGACGATAAAAAGGTAGAAGCAAGCATGATTAAATTCCCTAAGGATATATATGTAATACCGCTTAAAGAAAGACAGCTTAAAGTACTGAAGGTCGAAGAGGGTAAGACATATACCTTTAAAATTGAAAATAGAAGATAATAATAAATTACAAGGCAAAACTTTGATGTTTTGCCTTTTTACTTTATATAGAAGCGTGATTTGTTTTACACACGAATCGATTTTGGCAAAATAAAAAGGCCTCACGCGTGTGAAGCCTTAGTCCAATGCTCTTATGTCTAGTTTGGTTGTGGAGCATCTACTGGACAAACGCTGTTGCATTGACCGCAGTCGATGCATTTGTCTTCGTCAATTATGTAGATATCGCCTTCTGATATAGCGTCAACTGGACATTCTGGTAAACATTGTCCGCATGCTATACATTCTGCTGAAATTTTGTATGCCATTCATTATCCCTCCCTTGTATTTTCATTATAATTTATAAATATTAATTTGTCAAGTGATTAGTATCACATTATATAGCTTTTGTAAAGATATAGCCAAATGACTGCCAGCGTCGGCATTATAGTCAGAAACTTAATCTTTTGCGTCTTATGTCTGAAGATTAGCATAGAGACCACACCTAGTGGCGCGCCGCCAATTGCTGCGAGAGCTAAGAGCACTTTCTCAGGCGTTCTGTGCTTGTAATCGCCACTGGCCGCCTTGAACTTGTCGATGGCAAAGGCCAAAAAGCAAATTACGTTTATGCCGTAGAATAAATATTTAAGCATATTATCACCGCTAATTATATACCCAAAATTGTTTGTTTTTACTCAGAATAAATGATATAATACTTATAAGGAGGCTTTTATGGATCAAGTATCAGGCACAAATTTTTACATATATCAGGACAAGGACGACTTTTCTTTTGGGATAGACGCGGTCCTTTTATCTGACTTTACAAAGGCTAAGAAGAATCACATAGACCTTTGCACTGGCAATGGTATAGTCGCTTTAAGGCTAGCCTATTTATATAAAGATGCGAGTATTGTCGGAGCCGATATTGATCATAAGGCGATAGAACTTTTTAATAAGTCCATAAGTATAAATAAGCTTGATGAGAGAGTCACAGCTATGGAAATGGATATAAGAGAAGTAGAAAAGCACTTCAAGAAAAATGCTTTTGATAGCCTTTCAGTTAATCCGCCTTATTTAAATCCCAAGGACAACATAGCCTCTGGCGATTACAAAAGGCAGGAGCTCTTACTAAACTTAGACGATATAGCAAGAGCTGCGAGCTATTTACTTAAGCCATATAGCAAAATCTATATGGTTCATAGACCTGCTAGGCTTGTTGACATCATTTTGAACTTCAAAAATCATGGCATTAACTTAAGAAGATTGAGAGCAGTAAAACCATTTGCAGAGAAAAAGGCTAATATGATTTTACTAGAGCTTGAAAAATCTGAAAAAGTGGGCTTTGATTATATGAATGAGCTAGTCGTTTACAAAGCGGACGGCACTTACACTGAGGAAGTAAAGGAGATTTACTATGGAAATGAATAAAGGCACTTTATATATAGTCGCAACTCCCATAGGTAACTACGAGGACATCACTTTGCGTGCGCTGAACGTCTTAAAGTCTGTTGACTACATTGCTTGCGAGGACACAAGGCATACGGGCGTCTTACTAAAGCACTATGAGATAAAAAAGCCGCTCTTTGCTTATCATAAATTTAACGAGACGGATAAGTCATCATACATACTCGAACTTTTGAGTGAAGGCAAGAGCATTGCCATAGTCTCAGATGCTGGCTCGCCTGGTATCTCCGACCCGGGCGTGATTGCAGCGCGTGCTGCGAGAGAGGCTGGCTACACCGTTACAGCCATACCGGGAGCGACTGCCTTTGTCACATCGCTCATGGCGAGCGGCCTTGACCTTAGTCACTTCGCCTTCATTGGCTTTGCGCCTCAAAAGGATGCGAAGCGCAAAAAGTTTATGCAAAGTTATAAATCATACGCAATGCCGCTTATTTACTACGAAGCGCCTCATAGGCTCATCGCTTTTTTAAATACGGCGCTTGAGGTTTATGGCGACAGAATGATTTTCATTAGCCGCGAGCTAACAAAAGTTTTTGAAGAGAATTTATATATGCGCCTTAGCGAGGCCATAGCCCACTTTACTGAGAATGAGCCACGTGGCGAGTTTGTTATCACGATTTCGGGCATTGATAGTGATGATGGTGGCGAGGCCATGGACATAAATGAAGCGGCAAGAGCACTTATTGATGAGGGTCTAAGCATGAAGGACGCGACAAACAAGTTAAAGGAGCTTGGCTTTAAGAAGAATGACGCCTATAAGGCGCTGCTTGAGATAAAGGAAGACTAAGATGTACGAAGATTTAATCATAAAGATGAGGGACCTCAACAATTTAATAAAAGAAAAGTCTATGGATATAGATAAGAGGGGCAGAGAGGGTCTTAAGAAGGAGATTTATTCTGGCCTTGCCGAAAAGTATATGATAGATGATGATATTGACCTAAAAATGTACGCTGATGAAGGCGGTCTCTGGGCTGTAGACGGCTCACTAAACAGGATAGGCTCTCTTTATCCGCACTACATAAGCGTGATAGATGCACTTGTGATATCGACAAAGGGCGGCTTTGAGCACAGGAAGAGCAGTCTTTACTCGCCAATGCAAGGGCAAGTGCAAGAGGAGGACGAATTTTCTTTCGAGTCAGAAATGTACGTAAAAAAAGAGATGGCGAGGCTCGAGGTACGCGTCGTTATCGAGGCTTTAGAGAAAGAAACGCCCAAGATGATATTTATGGACGGCGGCTTTATCCGCTACATCATCAGCTGTAAAGAAGATTTTGAAGAGCTGAGAAAGATCTGCATCGAGCGCGGAATAATTTTAGCTGGGGTCATAGAAGAGATAAAGACATCAATACTTGGTAAAGAGCTTGACTTAAAGGCTTACGATAGAGAGATACTCTTCTCGCTACTTGATTACAAAGAGGCCATGCTTATCAATGACGAGATCAATAACAAGGCTGAAGAGGGCATAACGAGTGCCTTTGCACGCACATCGACCAAGCCCTATGCCATCGGCGTAGATATATCGACTGAGCAAAAAGATTTTATGAAGGATGTGCTCAAAACCATAATCAAATTGACGCCAAAGGATTCGAGAGGCATACCCATAATCTTGGATATAGTTGACAAGAAGGTCAAGATTACGGATGAACTTAAACAGAGGGTTCTAGTCAAGGAGCTTGACAAGGACGTTTACGATAGATTTTTTAACGAAGTGAGGAATTTTAGATGAAGGTCTTAGGATTAACAGGCACTAGCGAGGTTTATTTGGCCTCGAATGAGAGAAATTTTAGAATAAATGAGTTTTTGCTCATTGAAGATAAAGTAAAAAACTATATCGGCGAAGTTGTTGAAGCGAACACCTTCAATCGCTTTATGCCCTTTGAAAAGGAAAATGATTTTGTTGATCAAAGCGTGATCGATTCTTTATTGGCTTTGGGTTACGATGTGAACAACGAAGTCGTCTACCTAGCTAAGCTAAGGCTTTTAGAGGAAGCGATGTACCCAATCATGGCGGGCTCGGCTGTTAGAGTGCCAGAGTTTGACGAGATTAAGAGCCTTATCATCAAGTCGTCGCCTAAAGATGGCTTGGTGCTTGGCGTTATCAAGAACACAGACGACCTTTACAAAAATGCGGACGAAGAGCTAAAAAATATTGTATATACTTTTGAGAATGGCGAGAGAAAAAATCAAAAGGACCTTCCTTACATCTTCAATGTGAGCGAGTTCAGTCAGTACCCACACATAGGTGTCTTCGGTGGATCTGGCTCGGGTAAATCCTTTGCCTTAAGAGTTATTATCGAAGAGCTAATGAAAAAGAGGATACCGACTATAGTCTTAGACCCTCACTACGAGATGGATTTTAAGCTAAAGACTTACGACGAAGCAGCTGACTATAGCAATCTATATCAAAGCTTTTTACTTGGTAAGGACGTTGGCGTTGATTTTAAGGACCTAAATGTGGGCGAGTTCAAAAATTTATTAAACGCAGCGGGCGCAATGACTGATGCGATGGATACTTCAGTTGATGAAGTCTTCAAGCGTGGCGAGTCTGTCGACGCATTTAGACTTAGACTAAGTGAAATACTTGAAGCGCTTGATAGGACTGAGGACGCTCTCAATATGGATATGCAAACAGCAGAGCTTAATGGCGATGCAGCTGAGGCAGATAGGATAAGAAGATTACAAGGCTACCAAAAGACTTATGGCCGCAAGCTTAATGCATCGAGCTTAAAGGGTATTAGCTGGAGATTTAGAAGACTTGTTCAGGACAATGTTTTTAGCAATAGCTCAGAAGCTTTAGAGGCTGCGCTTAGAAGCGGCAAGCTTATATCATTAAAGGGATCAACAAGACTTTTAGAAGTTTATTCATCATATATACTTAAGAAATTTTATTATAAGAGAAGAGCCTATATGGACGCAAAACTACTTGGCACTAACGATGAGGACTACTTCCCACCATTTATCATAATCACAGACGAAGCACACAATTTTGCTCCGAAGGCCTTTGAGAGTGCGTCAAAACCCATTCTCAAAGAAGTTGCTCAAGAAGGAAGAAAGTATGGTGTCTTCTTAATCTTAGCAACACAAAGAATTACACTGCTTGATGACACTGTCACGGCTCAGCTCAATACAAAATTTATACTAAGAACAGTTAGAGAGTCAGACATAAGTACCATAAAAGAGGAGACAGACATAAGCTCAGACGATGCAAAGAGGCTCCCTTATTTAACTACAGGCGATGCCTTTATATCCGAAGCCTCCTTTGGTAGAACCATATTTACAAGATTTCGTTTTGCCGACACCAAGGCCATAGACAAAGTAAATCCATTCTTAGAGCTAAAGAGCGAGACAGAAGATAAGATGATGGCGGTCTTTGAAGAGATAAAGGGAAGTTTGCCTATAAGCGATCTTAATCTAACTCGTGAAGCGGCAAGACTTGAAAAAACAGTCGGTACCATGAGCACAGAAGAGTTTAAGGACATACTTGAGCGCCTTGCAGACGAGGGCTACATCAGTAAGAGGGCAAATCCATTCGGACAAAATGAATATATAGAGAAGGAATAATGATGAGAATATTTTTTTTAGCAGCAGAAGTGAGTCCCTTCGTTAAAACAAGGGGACTTGCCGAGACCATGAGGTGCCTTCCAAAAGAGGTCGCCAAAGAGGGTAACGACGTCTACGTCTTCATCCCACTGCACAAGCCAATTAAAAGTGAATATCAAGAGAAGGTCGAGTTCATGTCATCCTACGGGGTCATGATGGGCGACGGCATTATTTATGCGAGCGTCTTCAAGTACGAAGAGGACGGCGTTAAATATATTTTTATTGCCAATGAAGATTATTTTGAGAGAGACAGGATTTATGGTGAGTTCGATGACGCCAAGCGCTACATCTTCTTTAGCAAGGCCGTTTTGGAATTTATTCAAATGTATGGGATCAAGCCAGACATCATTCACGCGAATGACTGGCACACAGGACTTGTGCCGATTTTATTAAAGCAATATAGGAAGAGCGACAGCTATTACAGAGGCATCAAAACCGTATTCACCGTTCATAACCTCAAGTACCAAGGCGTTTTCAATCAAAATATCATCGCTGGCATAGTCGATACCGACCTCGATGTACTTAAGGATCAAAATTATGAGTTCATCGACTCGATCAATATGCTTAAGGCAGGTATTGTCTCAGCGGATATAGTGACTACCATTAGTAAGTCCTTTAGAGACGAGTTAATGGATCCGCACTTCGGAGAAGGGCTCGAAGAAGTTTTTAAGGAGTATAGCTACAAGTTTCACGGCATTGTCAATGGTATAGACAAGGAAAAATACAACCCGATGACGGACAAGGCCTTATTCAAAAATTACGATGCAAATGGATTTAAGATTAAGAGATATAATAAGGAAGAAGTTCAAAACTACTATGGACTTAAGAAAGATGCTGAAAAGCCTCTAGTAATTATGATTAGCCGTATGAAGCGCTCAAAGGGAATTAAGCTTGTGATTGGCGCCATAGAAGAGATGGTTAAGCTCGATTGCAACTTCATCATCATGGGTACTGGCTTTAAGAGTTTCGAAGAAAAGTTTAGAGAGCTAGAAGAAAAGTACCCGGACAAGATGGCGGCAAGGATTTATTATAATGAGAACGAAGCGAGAAGATTATACGCTGCATCGGACATACTCTTGATGCCATCGGAGCTTGAGCCTTGTGGATCAGCTCAAATGATAGCTATGCGCTACGGCTCGCTGCCTTTAGTAAGGAAGGTTGGTGGACTTAAGGACACAGTCATTGCTTATAATGATGACAAGGAGCATGCTAATGGCTTTGCCTTTGAAAACGTTGATCAGAAGGAAATGTATGAGGCGCTTAATAGGGCGTTAAAATTATATTATCAAGATGAGGACGAGTTCAATAGGATTTTGAAAAACGCGATGAATGTTGATAATGGCTGGAAAAATACTGCAGACGAATATTGTAAATTATATCACAATTTATGTGATGAATAAGTAATAAGAAAGTTAAAGCTCTTTGCTTAATGCAAGGAGCTTTTCTTATGATATGACGAGCGATTGATATAGTAAAATTGCTTAGCCTATGACGAGCGATTGATGAGGTAAAATTACTAAACGTCTGACGAGTGTTTGCTGAGGTAAAATTACTAAGGCTATGACGAGCGATTGATGAAGTGATTTTACTTATCGTATGCTGGGCGATTAAGTGAGCAAAATGATTATCGTGGCAAAATCATTATCGTAGCAAAACCATTATCATGGCAAAACAATAATCATGGCAAGACCATTATCGTGGCAAGGCCATTAGCAAGAAAATTTTATTAATTTTTTTGAAGAGATTAAATTATTTCTTTCATATTTAGCCATATAACGACTGTGATTTGAGTCACAATGAATTATCTATTCGCTTAGCTTGCAAATACTTTACTAGATTAAAAACTATACGCTATTATCCTAGGTTTAAGTACTTGCAAGCTTTTCGATTATGTGTTAGAATGATGATGTAATTAAAAATCGGGAGGTAAGTCATGGAAGAAATCAAAAAAAGAATAGAAGCGGACTCTATTGGTGAGAAGGAAGTACCATTAGACGCTTATTATGGCGTTCAAAGTCTAAGAGGCAAGGAAAACTTTCATATAACTGGCAGACACATTCATCCAGAGATGATTGTTGCTCTTGCTGAAATAAAAAAGGCTTGCGCTATCACTAACCAACAATCACGCCTTATGTCTAAGGAAAAGGAAGAGGCCATTGCCAAGGCTTGTGATATGATCATCGAAGGAAAGTACCACGACGAGTTCATCTGCGACGCAATTCAAGGCGGTGCGGGAACTACAGCAAACATGAACGCTAACGAGGTTATAGCCAATCTTGCTAACGAGATCATGGGCGGAGACCTTGGTACATACGACCACGTTCACCCAAATGACGACGTAAACATGTGCCAATCAACTAACGACGTTTATCCAACAGCTGGTAAGATAGCTGCTGTTAAGCTTGTTAACAAGACTATCGACCAACTTATGGACTTAATCAATGCTCTTGAAAAGAAATCGATTGAGTTTGACGACGTTATCAAGATGGGTAGAACACAATTACAAGATGCTGTACCTATAAGACTTGGACAAGAGTTCCACGCATACCAAAGCGCTCTACGCCGTGACGTTAGAAGAATTAAAAGGGCGAGAGACGTTCTTAAGGTTATTAACATGGGCTCAACTGCCATCGGCACTGGTATAAACGTTGATGTTAACTACTATGTAAATATTACTGAGACACTTGCGAGAGTGACAGGACTATCACTTAAACAAGCGGACGACATGATTGACGGCACTCAAAACCTTGATGGAGTGGCATTCCTATCAGCAACTATCAAGACTTGCGCTATAACACTATCAAAGATGAGTAACGACTTAAGACTTATGAGCTCGGGACCAAGAACTGGTTTTGGCGAAATCATTCTGCCAGCTAGACAAAACGGCTCATCCATAATGCCAGGAAAGGTTAATCCAGTTATACCGGAAGTAGCTAGCCAAGTTGCTTTCTCAATCATAGGTAACGACATGTGTATCACTATGGCGGCTGAAGCTGGTCAACTTGAACTAAACGCGTTTGAACCAGTTATGTTCTACAAGCTTTTCGAATCGATCGAAACACTTGGAAACGCTTGTGAAACACTTAGAGTGAACTGCGTTGAAGGCATCGTTGCAGACAAGGAAAGATGCAAGGCGCTACTTGATAACTCTGTAGGTATGGTTACAGCCCTTGTTCCGCACATCGGCTACAAGAAGTCAGCAGCCATCGCTAAGGAAGCGCTTAAGACAGGCGAATCAGTTACTTCAATCATACTAAGAGACAATATTCTTGATCAAAAAGAAATAGATGAGATCTTCAACCCATTCCAATTGACTAAACCGGGAATTGCAGCGAGAGAATTAATCCAAGAAAAGGGAGATTTCGAAGAAGAATAGAATTTTGCGTTAAAATGCGCCCTTACGCTCATTCGCTTTTCGGCAATGCTCGAGTATGACTAATACGCTCCGCTTGCCTCAAAGCTCCATTTCGCGTAATCATCACATTTTTCCAGCAAAATTTGCTCGGAGTAGACTGTTAGCGCTAATCGAAGGGAAAAATTAGTTCGAATCAGATAAACTATTTTAATAAAAAACTTATGGGGAGCAAAAGCATTGAAATTTTGATGCAAATGCTCCCCATTTTTCTTGCTTATTGATAATAATAGTGATATAATTAATACAAGAGATAGGAGGTGCATTATGAGTCCAAAATATGAAGACATTCAAGAGCTCATTAGGAGACGTGCGGACCTTAACGCAAGGCTAAAGCTTCTTCCTTACGATGGAACACCAGAAGTAAAGACTCGTGGTGATAAAAAATATCTTTATGTGAGAAAAAGAGAGCTTGGCAAACAAAAGTCGTCCTACGTTGGAGTATATAGCGATGAACTTTATAATATTTTGCTTATCAATGCAAGAGAAGCGCGTGAGATAAAAAAAGAATTACGTGCACTAGATAAGGAGCTTGCTAGCCTTGGCTACGAAGAAGCTAGTTTATCAAGCAATGTCATGAAGAATATTGATTTTGCTCGAGTCAATATGAAGACAAATATATATGATCAAGCAGTTCTCGAAGGCGTAGGAACAACATTTCCTCAAACAGAAGAAATTATTGACAATGGCAAGGTTAGCGGCGTTAAAGCAAGTGACGTGCAAAAGATTTTGAACTTAAAGCACGCCTGGGAATTTATACTTGACAATGATGTTATCACATGCAAAAGCGATTACTATATGCTTTCACAAATAGCGAACTTAGTTAACGAGGGCTTCTATATAGATGGTGGACGTATGAGATCATTGCCAGTTGAGATAGGCGGATCAAGCTATTTACCGCCAATACCTATGGAAGCAGATGTTAAAGATGATATAAATAGCATCACGTCAGAAGATGCTCCAGCCATAGACATAGCCATAAAACTATGTCTATATACAATGAAGAAACAAATATTTCTTGATGGAAACAAAAGGAGCGCAATAATTTTTGCTAATCACTACTTAATAGCTCACGCAGGAGGCTTTTTGGTAATACCAGAGAATGAAGTAGAAGAGTTTAAAAAGCTTCTCGTAGATTATTATGAAGGAGAAGACATTAGTATAATAAGTGAGTTTATGAAAGAGAAGTCATGGAAAAAGCTAAATTAAATTTCTTATGGGGAGCAAATGCATTGAAATTTTGATGCAAATGCTCCCCATTTTTATCTGCAAATTTGTGTTATAATATAAGTATAAAACAAAAAGGAGTTAATTATGAACTGGATTAATGCATTTGAAATAATTTGTTACATAATCGTCGCAATATTTTTACTAGACGTGATTAAGAAAAAGACATGGAACGAGCTATACATGTTTATATCAGCGGCAATAGCGGGCTTTTCGCTCGAGCTACTTGCGGTGCGCTTAACAGACATCTATCACTACTCGAAGCTCTACTACATCATGATAGGCATAGAGCCATATCAATTCCCTTTCTTTGGCGGACTTATGTGGGGAGCAGTGGCCGTCTGTGCGTATAGACTTGCCAAGAAATTTAGACTCAGCCCAATAATGACGGCGCTTCTATCAGGCTTTTTCGTCGTGTCGATGGACCTCTTACTAGATGTAGCTGCGATAAGGCTTTCAGGCGGATTTTGGGTTTGGGATGGTAGACCCATTAACTTAGTCATTGACCACCATACCTTCATGTCCGTTATCTGGGTAAACTTCCTTGGCTATATGTTCGAAACGCCATCGATAATTTATTATTCACAAAAATATTGGCGCCGCAATGAAAAATCCATAATCAAAAACGTAATTGCCGCCATAATTATAGGGCTTATGTCGGTCGCTACAGTTGGCGTTTTAAGCTTCATATCGCTTAAGCTAAATGATGTAACAAATGAATGGTTTTCATTCATCGCCTTTGTGGTTTTGTGGCTATATATATTTATAAGGCAGATTAGAGAAATCGTTTTGAGAAGAAAAGAAGTAAAGATAAAATTAGACGACCCGGCACTAACAATATTTTGGTTCGCCTTATACGCGTATTGTTTAGCGGGCCTTGCGTATTTAGGCATATTAGGCGCAAAACCATTGTATACTGGGCTTTGTGCAGCACTATCTCTTGGCACAGTGCTACTTACTTTGATTAATTTTGCTACTAATGATGAAGATTTTAGTAAGGAGCTTCAAGATGAAGAAAAATAATAAACTTAGCGCGATAATCTGCGCCATATTAGCGGCAATTTTTTATGCGCTTAATACACCATTTTCAAAAGTTTTATTAAAAAATATTTCGCCGACATTCATGGCCGCCTTCCTTTACCTAGGAGCTGGCATAGGCGTTGGCATTATGTATCTATTTCAATACAAAAAAGAAGACAGCTCAATGCGCTTAAGTCGAGAAGACCTGCCATATACGGTACTGATGGTTCTTTTAGACGTCATCGCACCCATACTTTTAATGATAGGCATATCCATAGGTTCATCAGCAAACGCATCGCTTTTAGGAAACTTCGAGATAGTTGCTACAAGCATCATCGCTCTAGTGTTTTTCAAAGAAGCAGTTTCGAAAAATCTCTGGATAGCGATAGCCTTTATAACAGTTTCAAGTATAATACTTTCATTCGAGGGCGAAGGAGCATTTAAATTCTCCTATGGATCACTATTTGTAATACTTGCGACACTTTCGTGGGGGCTTGAAAATAACTGTACAAGGAAAATTTCAAATAAATCAAGTTATGAGATAGTTACGATCAAAGGGATATGCTCAGGACTATCATCATTAATCATCTCATTCATCATCGGGGAGCAGTTGCCTGAATTTAGATACATCGCCTATGCACTTTTGCTTGGCTACGTGGCATATGGCCTAAGCATCTTCTTATACGTAAGAAGCCAAAGAGATTTAGGAGCCGCTAAGACCAGCGCTTACTATGCAATAGCTCCCTTTGTGGGAACCTTTCTATGCTTTTTGATTAACGGAGAAGCCTTAAGCGCTTCGTACTTCATTGGCCTAGTATTTATGGTGATAGGAACCGTCTTTGTAGTTATGGATACTTGCTTAATTAAACACACGCACTTGCATACACATATGATAAGACATACACATGACGGAAGCACTCATACACATGTATTTACTCACGAGCACGCGCACAAGCACCTTTTAGATGAAGATGGCATGAGCCACAACGCTTTTTTGAGCAGCGAGGAGCATATGAGGATGCATAAAAATAATTTATAAATATTAAGAAACAATATAACATATAGAATATTTTAAATATGTTCTGGGTATATATATTATGGTGATGATATGAATAAAATAGATACAAAACAATATGTTGATGAATTTTATAAAAGGATAGCTGAGGACAATAAGGTTTCGGACGAGGAAAAGCAAAGGGCAGTTGCCTATTCACTTGGCTATACTGACGAGGACATAGAGCTCGGCGGCGACTTGGGTCTTGGCTGCGGCAACCCCATTCAAAATGCTAAGCTGAAGGATGGCGAGTGGCTACTTGACCTTGGCTGCGGCAAAGGTGTAGACGTCTTTAAGGCGGCTCGTGAGATGCACGGCACAGGCAAAGCTGTGGGCATAGATAGGCTACCTGAGATGATTGAGCGTGCGAACTTCATTCGCGACAAGAGAGGCTTTGACAATGCGGACTTTTTAGTATCGGACATTGATGATATCAATCTGCCTGACAATACCTTCGACGTCGTTATATCAAACTGCGTAATCAATCTCTTAGAAGACAAGGAAAAGGTTTATAGAGAGATATTCCGCGTGCTTAAGCCAGGCGGACGTGTTTCGATAAGCGACATCATTCAGATAAAAAAGCTTCCTGACGATATCTTAGCTGACCCCATCTTTCACGCGACATGAGTAGGGGGATCCATCACTTCAGAGGCTCTGAATAAGATTTTAGAAAAGGTCGGTTTCATGCCATACACAATTGTCGAAGAAGACTTGACAGAGGAGTACCTAAACAAGTGGGGTCACGAAGGCCTTGACGAATTTATCAAGCGTGGCAAGATACTCGCGATAAAACCATATAATTAATTTAATAATCATGCTTATGGATGCTATTTAATAATGGCATCCATTTATTTACAAAAAAACACTATAACTTTAGCTAAATGACTTGACAATTAGTTTGCAAAGTGATACGATAGATGCAGTGAATAGTTTATTATATTAGCCCTCCCTCAAGCTTTTTCTCCTTCGTTTGAGGGGGGGGTATTTTATTATTCATAGTATACACGGAGGTGAGGCTATGAAAGCGATTTTTAACACGTATAAACTTGTACGTAAGCACGCAGGCTCCACATACATATTTATTTTAATTGAATCTTTAATCACAGCTCTCGTTAGTCCAGCAATAATTTACGCTACGGCTATGGCTGTCGACTCGATTCTTAACTATGTACATGGAGAACGTAATTTATTTCCAATTATTTTATTAATACTTTTATTTGCTTGGGGAGAAGTATCTAAGTTCATTCGAAACATTTTAGACATAAAGCTTGAGCAAAAACTTGAACTCAATTTAAACACGGCTGTAATGAATAAACTTGATAAAATATCTTTGGAAGAGATTGAAAAGTCAGGTTTTCAAGACAAGCTAAACAAGGTGAAGGACCGTCCTCACATGGCAGTCATAGAATTATTCAATTCATCCATAGCCATAGCAGCTATTGTGGTGAAGGTAGTGGGTATTGCTTTTGTTTTCTTTACAATATCTACTTATCTTGGTCTTGCTTATATCATAAGCGCTGCGCTTGATGTTTTCTTCAGCTTCAAGGCAGTTAATAATATGAATAAGATGTTTGAGAACACTTCGCACAATGAGCGTGAAATGGAAAATATTTTAAGAATACTTAAGGATAAGAACGCCATTTATGAGATAAAAGTTTTTCAGATGAAGAACTTATTTCTTAAAAAATTTAAAAAATATTCCGAGGACGTTTTTGATGAGAGACTTAAGACGACTATTGCTAGTCAAAAGTATCTTTTGCTTAGCTCTTTTATAAACATAATTTGGATGGGCCTTGCAATACTTTTCGTGTTACTAAAACTTATTCAAAGAGCAATTACTGTCGGTTCGCTTACAGCAGTCATCACATCTGCGTCGACTACCTTGGATATGGCGGAGGACTTTGTCTATGAAGCATCTAGCGTAGCTAATTCTGGCTACATAGCAGAAACTCTTTTATATATTCTTGATTATGACGAAAAAGAAGTCAAATCACAAATTGAGAGCGGTGACAAAATTGTTTTTGACAAATTAAGCTTTAAATATCCACAAAGTGAAAATATTGTTTTAGATGATTTATTTCTAGAGATTGACAAAAACAAGGTTACTGCCATAGTTGGTGAGAATGGCGCTGGTAAGTCAACTATAATCAAGCTGATAGCTGGGCTTTATAAACCAACGAGCGGCACTGTCAAGATCAATGGTGCTGAGCCATATTATTTATCGAAGGAAGAACTAGCAAATGACCTTGCCATAGTTTATCAAGACTTTCAAAACTATGAGCTTAGTATAAAGGATAACGTTTTACTTGGTGATGATAAGGATATTTCAAGTGATTTAAGTTTAATGGAGCTTGATAAATATGATGAAAAAACTAATTTAGGTAAGCTTGAAGCTGACGGCGTATACTTATCGGGTGGCGAAAGCCAAAGGCTTGCTATAGCTAGAGCCATCTCAAAGTCTTCTGATTTTTTAATCTTTGACGAGCCGACTGCATCCATGGACCCAATGATGGAAGCAAAGATGTATGAGGGCATAATCAAAGTGCTTAAGATGCGTGGCGCAATAATTATCACTCACAGGCTTGTTTTATCTAAGCTTGCAGATGAGGTTCTAGTCATTGACAAGGGAAGGCTCATTGAACGCGGTACGCACGAAACGCTTATGGAAAAGGGCGGCAAATATGCGAAGATGTTCACTGAGCAAGCGGCTTGGTATAAGGAGGCAAAAAATGAATAAGGTAATTAAAAAAGTTTTTAGCGTAACACCAATCGCGAGCATCTATGTCTTCATCTACCATATAATTTCAGGATTCTTCGTTGCAGCAAAGCTATATGCCTCGATGCACATCATACAAAGCGGCTATGAATACATCAAAAACGCTCTAGATATAAACGTTTTTATTAAGTATGGAATCATGCTTTTAATCATCATAGCACTTGAAAGACTTCTTGAGTACTTGTATGCAATCGCTATGAATGGCTATTTATTTGAAAAGACTGACAGCTACTTAAATAGAGAGATGGCAGAAAAATTATCAAGGGTAGACCTAATTAACTTTGAAGATAGAGATTTTTTAACTATAGAAGAAAGAGCGGCTACAGCTGTTGACGACGAAAGGCTAAGTAATTCGGTAAGGTTACTTGCCATGGCAGTGGGTCAAGGACTTGAAGTTGTCTTGATACTTGCAACACTTTGGACTTATAGCCCATACTTAGTCGCACTAGCGGCCTTAACAGTAGTCCCATACCTAATCACAAGACTTATACGCGGCAAGGCCTTTTATGATCTCAAGAGCGTAGAAGCCTTTGACGAGAGAAAGCTAAATTATTTCTACAGCATATTTACAGATACTAAAACTAATAGAGAGATAAAATCATATAATAGCTCGAATTTTTTCTTAAATAAATATACGAGCGTATTTAAAGATACAAGCAAAAAATATTTTGACGAGAGACTAAAAGATGCTAAGTCACTACTTTTCTGTGACATACTAAGCGTTATAGCCTTCTCCATCGCCATAGTCATAACGATAAAACTTGCCTTCGATGGCAAGATACTCATCGGTATGATGGGTGCTGCACTTATGGCTTATCAAGACATGCAAAAGTCAAGTAAGGATATGATAGTCACTGTCGGCAATTTACCGAGAAACATTTCCTTCGCAAGCGATTACTTTACTTTTATGGACAGCAGTGAGGAGAAAAAAGCTTATGATGTAAATTTTGGCAAAATTAGTGTAAAAGATACTTCATTTACTTATCCAAAGACTGATAACGGCCTTCATGATATTAGCCTAAGTATAGACGAGGGAGAGAGCGTGGCAATAGTTGGTTACAATGGCTCGGGCAAGACAACATTTACAAAGGCTTTGACTGGCGTTTACGATGCCAGTGGTGAAATATCTTTTGGTGGAGTAAATATTAAGGGAAGAGGCTTAAGCTTTGATGATTACACTATAGTTCCTCAAGAAAGGACAGAGACCAATCTTAGCATAGCTGAGCATATCGCGTCCAATGAGGCTTATGACGAGGCAAAGCTAAAGTCACTGCTTGATTACGTGGGCCTAGACAAATTATATAAAGAGCATTCACTTGATACAAGGCTTGGCAAGGACTTTGACGGAGTAGAGTTATCGGGTGGCGAAAGACAAAGACTTGATATAGCAAGGTCCATGTATAAGGATTCAAAGCTTATCATACTTGATGAGGCAACATCGGCTCTTGACCCGATGCAAGAGAGCGAGATCTTAAAGAAGTTCCTAGACATATCAAAGGGAAGGACATCCATCATCGTTACGCATAGACTTGGTATATGCAAGAGCGTTGATAAGATAGTAGTCTTTAAAGATGGCAGAGTGGATAGCATTGGTACGCATGATGAGCTATTAGCAAAGTCATCATACTATAGAGAGATGTATGAAGCACAAGCAAAATTTTATAATTAATAAATTAATCAAAGACTATATATAAACGGTCTTTGATTTATTTGTCTCTTTATGCTATAATTATGGGAAGAGGAGTTGATAAGATGGAAAAATATTATTTAAGTACACCAATTTATTATCCAAGTGGTTACTTACACATAGGAAACACGTATACGACTATAGTTGCGGACATGCTTAAGAGGTACAAAGAGCTTCAAGGCATGGATGTATATTTTGTTACAGGCTCCGACGAACACGGCGAGAAAATCCAAAAGAATGCTGAAAAGGCTGGCGTTACTCCATTGGAATTCGTTACAAATATTAATAAAGATATATATAAGCTATGGGACTTACTTGACATTAGATATGATAAGTATATAAGAACTTCGGATAAATCTCACGATGAGATGGTTAAAAAGATATTTACAAGACTTTACGAGCAAGGCGACATCTACAAGGGCGAGTATGAAGGTCTTTACTGCACTCCATGTGAGTCGTTCTGGACTGAGTCTCAACTTGTTGATGGCAAGTGCCCTGACTGCGGTAGAGAAGTGCATCCGGCTCATGAAGAAGCGTATTTCTTCAGATTAAGCAATTACAAGGACAGACTTTTGAAATATTACGAAGAGCATCCAGAATTTATTGAACCAGAGTCTAAAAAGACTGAAATGATCAATAACTTCTTCAAGGAAGGTCTTCAAGACCTATGCGTTTCAAGAACTTCATTTGACTGGGGAGTTCAAGTGCCATTCGATCCAAAGCACGTTGTTTACGTATGGATAGACGCTTTGTCGTCATACATTGACGCGGCGGGATATTTACAAGACGATGAAAAGTTCAAAAAACTTTGGCCAGCTGATATTCACTTAGTTGGTAAGGATATTTTGCGTTTCCACGTAATTATTTGGCCAGCTTTGTTAATGGCTCTAGACCTTCCATTACCAAAGAAAGTCTTTGGCCATGGCTGGATACTTTTCGAAAGCGACAAGATGAGTAAGAGCAAAGGCAATGTCATCTACCCTGAGCCAATAGTTAAGCTATATGGCAGGGATGCGCTTAAGTACTACGTTCTAAGAGAGTTTAACTTCGGTAGCGATGGTAATTTCCAAAGCAAAAAGTTTATGGAAAGAGTAAACTCTGACCTTGCAAATGACCTTGGTAACTTGGTTTCAAGAACTATTGCCATGGCAGAAAAGTACTTTGGTGGAACTGTTAATAAAAAGACTTCTGATGATGAATTTGATAAAGATTTAATAGACGTGGCATTAACAAGAAAAGCTGTTCTTGATGAAAAGATGGAACACCTTAATCTATCTGTAGCCATTGATGAAGTATTTAAGCTAATCAGAAGGTCCAATAAGTACATCGACGAAACATGCCCATGGACTCTAAATGATGACGAACACAAGGAAAGACTTGAAACTATCATATATAATTTACTTGAAGCATTAAGAATTTCATCTGTTTTACTAAGCCCATTCATCCCTGATACTGCTAAGAAGATCAGAGAAGCACTTGGTTTAAGCGAAGAGATGAAATATGAAGAATGCGATGAATTTGGTTTAGTTGATAAATACACTGTAAAGAAGATAGATACACTATTCCCAAGACTTGATGTTGAAAAAGAGGTTGAGAGACTACTTAGTGAAAACGCAAATTTAATTAAATCGAGAGAAGAAAAAGATGGCAAGGCAAAGGCAGAGGACGCTGATGCTAAGCCAGCTATAGAATATGATGACTTTGCTAAGCTTGATTTAAGATTAGGCGAAATTATTGACTCGAAGGAACATCCTGAGGCTGATAAACTTTTAATCAACACTGTAAAGATTGGTGACGAAACAAGAACTATAGTTAGCGGCATCAAAAAGTGGTATAAGCCAGAGGACATCATAGGTAAGAAGGTTGTCGTTGTATGCAACTTAAAGCCTAGAAAGCTTAGAGGCGTTGAGTCTCAAGGTATGATACTTGCTTGTGAAAACGGCGATGACCTATCACTAGTTACATCGCTTGAAGATATGCCAAGTGGCTCAGTGATTGCGTAATGATATTCGTTGATTCACACGCCCATCTTGATGACGAGGCCTTTGATGAGGACAGAGACGAAGTCATAGCCGATATATTATCGGGCGGAAACTATTTTTTCAATATAGCATCTGACCTTAAAACAAGCTACAGCTCATATGAACTTGCCAAAAAATACGATCACGTCTACGCAGTTGTAGGCGTGCATCCGCATGAGGCAAAGGACTACACGGCTGAGACGCGCGAGGCACTTAAGGAGCTACTCACTAAGGATAAGGTTATGGCGATAGGCGAGATTGGTCTTGACTATCACTATGATTTTTCGCCAAGAGACGTACAAAGAAAAGTCTTTATTGATCAGATAGATTTAGCTAGGGAAATGGATGTGCCCATCGTTATTCACACGCGTGAGGCGATGGAAGAAACTTATGAAATACTTGAAAAATACGCTCAAGGCATGAAAGTTCTAATCCACTGCTATACAGGATCTATAGAGATGGCGAGGAAGTTCCTAAAATTAGGATACAAACTAGCTTTAGGCGGTGCACTAACTTTTAAAAACGCAAAAAATACGGTTGACGTAGCAAAAGAGGTAGCTCTAGAAGATTTACTTATAGAGACAGACTCACCATATATGACGCCGGTGCCATATAGAGGCAAGAGAAATGATCCGAGGAAAGTAATTTTGGTTGCAGAAAAACTTGCTGAGATCAAAAATATTAGCGTAGAAGAAGTGCTTGAAGCTACAAAGAAGAACGCATTTGAATTTTTTGGAGTGAAAAATGATTAAAGAACTCATAGTTGTCGAGGGCATGGACGACATCGCTCAGATCAAAAACGCTGTTGATGCCGACATAGTCGCAACACATGGCTATAAAATAAAAAAGACGCTCTTCGATGAGCTAAGAAAAGCTGTTAAAACGAGGGGAGTAATTGTCTTTACTGACCCTGATTACGCCGGAAAGATGATTAGGCGCATCATAAATGAAAATGTTAAGGGCTGTAAAAACGCTTATCTAAAGCAGTCTGATGCGATTAAGAAAGATGATATAGGCGTTGAAAATGCTTCGAAGGAAGCGATTATAGATGCCTTGATGAATGCAAGAGCCTCGACAGAGGAGAGGACTGTTTTATATACAACGAAAGATTTGTATGAGACAGGCCTATTAGGCGCAGACGGCTCTAAGGAGAGACGCGAAAAACTTGCGAGCCTACTAAAAATTTCGAATTCAAACGCAAAAAAGATGCTCGATGCACTAAACTATTATCAAATTTCGAGAGAAGACTTTGAGGAGGCTATGAAGAAAATTGACTGAAAAGGGTTTATATAGCATAGCAAGACTCAAGGAGCTGCAAGAGGACTTTGGCTTTGAATTTAAAAAAGCGCTTGGACAAAACTTTTTGATCGATGGCAATATAATTAGGAAGATTGCTGAAGAAAGCGGCATTACAAAGGATACTACCGTTATGGAGATAGGTCCCGGCATAGGCACCTTGACCGAAGAGCTAGCAAAACACGCGAAAAAGGTCATAGCCTTTGAACTTGATGAATCACTTAGAGAGATACACAAGGAGACGCTTGGCTCGCATGACAATGTCGAGGTCATTTACAAAGACTTTATGGACGCGAGCGTGGATGAGATCAAGGCCTTGACAGGCGGAGCATTTAAAGTATGCGCCAATCTGCCATACTACGTGACGACACCCATATTAACATTCTTACTAGAGTCAAAACTTGATATAGATTCAATCACAGTTATGGTGCAAAAAGAAGTCGCTCAAAGGATAGTCGCCGATGAAAAATCGAAGGACTACGGCAGCATATCAGTCTTTACAAGGGCTTATGGCGATGCGCGCATTGCATTTAACGTGTCGAAGGACTGCTTCTACCCGAAGCCAAAAGTTGATTCAGCAGTACTATATATAGAAAAAAAGAAAAAAGATTTGGCAAACGAAGAGCTATTCTTAAAGATAATTAGAGCAGCTTTTATGAAGAGAAGAAAAACACTTGCGAACGCTTTATTTAATAGCGAAGTGGGTATAGATAAAAAAGATACAGTGGCCGCACTAAAGGCCATTGGCAAAGGTGAAAATGCAAGGGCAGAGGAGCTAAGCTTTGATGACTTTGTAAGTATAACGAGAGACTTGGAGGGAGATTATGGAAAATAGAGAATTAAGTCAAGAAGACTTAGACGCAATAAAAAACGATGTCATCGACTATAAGATAGTTGAGAAACTTGCAGACATTATGAAAGCGCTTAGCGAGCCTTCAAGAATACAAATCATACATGCGCTAAGCCTAAGCGAGATGTGCGTTACAGACCTTTCATACGCACTAAACATGACACAGCCACTTGTTAGTCACCACTTAAGGATATTAAGAAACCTTGGCCTAGTTAAGTACGAGAGAGACGGCAAGGCACTGATATACTCACTTGATGACGAGCACGTTTTGATGCTGTATAAACAAGGCTTGGAGCACGCAAAAGAAAAAGTTCAATAGATATATTATCTGTCACTGAAATGGTGGCAGATTTTTTATGAGTTTCTAAATGATATCTATCGACTTTACGTTTCAAATATATATTATAGTATTTTCATCTCTCACAAACTGTTACTCTTTTGTTACTATTTCTTTACTAAATATCTGATATACTATAGTAAAGATAGTAATTACTGTCTATACAAGGGGAGGTGGAAGTATGAAGAAGTCACTAGCCATTGTCATGACTGTATTGCTTCTACTAAGCGCAGCTATTAGCCCAGCTAATGCAGCAAGCATGAAGCATCACCACGACGGTGCCAACTATGATGTCCTAGTTAACTCTATAAGTAATCAAAAGAGAGGTCTTAATTATGAAGTAATGGGACCTATGCCAGGCGGTGAAACAAAAACTGTAGTAGTAAGTTTAGCAGTTCCTTTTGGAGCTCACTATAACAACACATACTATTATGAAGATGAATTTTACGCTGGAACACTTAGAGTTGCAAGAACATCCGTAGTAACTTATGCAGATGGAACTAAGGATACTTTAGTAACATACGCTGGAACAGTTAGTAGAAAGAAGTAAATATTGATTCGTACGAAGAAGGGGTGGCTCGTTGCCACTCTTTCTTTTTTATAAAAGCCTATCTACTATACTTATACAGATTACTTATATAAATTGTTTTATATGTGCTTATCTTCTTGCATTTTGCCATTCATAGTGATATAATCATATTGATATTGTTTAAGGGAAGTTTAAAAAACGCAGTCGCCGCTGCCGTGGGCGCACACTGAGTAAACACTTATGTCACTGTTATTCGTTTAATAATGGGAAGGCGTTTACAAGGGCTTAAAGCGCTAGCCGGAAAACCTTACTCTATCAAGAAATACCTTCGGCAAAGAGAGGTTCTTTTCTAAATCAATCTGATTTTTAAAAGGAGTCTTTGCGTAGGAAAATAAAAGGAGGAATAATTTATGAGGAAGAAAAATTTCATTCTCATGGGTCTTTCGCTAATTTTATTATCCGCAGACGCTTATGCAATGCACATCATGGAAGGTTACCTTCCTAAAGAGTGGTGCATAATCTGGGGACTAATATCACTACCATTTATCATACTTGGTATTAGAAAAATTGCAAAAGGCTCTGATTCAAACGAAAAGAAGGTTCTACTTGCACTTGCAGGTGGCTTTATCTTCGTCTTATCTGCTATGAAGATCCCTTCAGTAGTAGGTAGTTGTTCACACCCAACAGGTACTGGTCTAGGTGCTATACTATTTGGACCACTTCAAACATCTGTTTTAGGTTTAATTGTTTTACTATTCCAAGCATTGTTATTAGCTCACGGTGGTTTAACTACTTTAGGTGCTAATACTTTCTCTATGGCCATAGCTGGACCTTTCTTAGCTTTTGCCATCTATCAATTACTAAAAAACAAAAACAGAAGCGTGGCAGTATTTTTAGCAGCAACACTTGGTGACTTATTCACTTATGTTATCACTGCGACTCAACTTGCTATAGTTTATCACGAAGGCATAGGCTTTGGTGCTGCTCTAGGCAAGTTCTTATCGATATTTGCTGTTACTCAAGTACCTATCGCGATAGTTGAAGGTTTATTAACTCTTGTTGTTGTTAACCTTATGGTTAGATACAAAGGTGAGGGGGTACTTAGAAATGAAGGAATCTAAAAAGACTAACTGGATATTAATTATCATTGCGATTTTACTAGTAGTTTTACCTCTAGTTTTCGTTCAAGGTGAATATGGCGGATCTGATGACGCTGCAAGCGAACAGATAGAAGCTTTAAACCCTGATTATGAACCTTGGTTCGAATCCCTATGGGAACCACCTTCGGGTGAAATCGAGTCCTTATTATTTGGTCTTCAAGCAGCTATCGGTGCTGGAGCTATAGGCTACATCATTGGCAGCTGGAAGGGCGCTGCAAGCAAAAAAGAAAGCAAATAAAGGAGCTAAAACAGATTGCTACTCATTGATCAGTTTGCCTATACGAACGGCTTAAGGCATGTTAAGGCGGGATACAAATTTTTATTCACCTTACTTATGCTTGTTTTGGCCATAGGACTAGACAATATATACGTAAATTTATTCATATTTGTATTAATAATAATTCTGGAGCTCACATGTGCAAAGTTTAAGTTGAGAAACGTCATATCATTTATCAAAGTTCCGCTAATATTCATTTTATTAGGAACGATATTTTTGGTTATAGGTTTTTCAAAGGAAAATCATTTTTCCTACTCGCTAAAGATTTTTGGCGGCTACTTTGGAGTGATTGAGGGGCAAGAGATGCTATTTCTCAGAGTTTTCATGAGATCTCTTGCGGCGACCTCTTCGGTCATCTTCCTAAGTGTAACGACACCCATGGTCGACATCATAAAAGTTTTTAAGGCCATGCATCTTCCAAATGTCTTTATAGAGCTGTTTATGCTGATTTATCGCTTCATCTTCATCATCATAGAAGAGGCTCAGACCAATATCAATTCGCTTGAGATAAAGTTTGGCTTTATCAATACGAAGACCTCATTTAAATCAGTTAAGATTTTTATTGAGAACATGGTTTTGGGCATATTAAAGAGAAATGAAGAGATGATAAATGCGCTAAATATCAAGCTTTACAACGGAGAGTTCCCAGTTAGGTGATTATATGTTAGAAGTTAAAAATTTAGAATATACTTATGAAAGTGGAAAAAAAGTTTTAGACGGGTTAAGTCTTTCTACTAATAACGGCGCCATCACCATGATTATAGGTGAGAATGGTGCGGGAAAGACTACTTTATTCAAAAATATCCTCGGTCTACTTAAAAAGGACAAAGGAGATATACTTGTTGATGGCGAAGAGCTTCGCTACGACAAGAAAAGTCTTTTGAATTACAGAAAAAACGTTACTATGGTCTTTCAAGACCCGGACAATCAAATCTTTTACTCGAATGTTTTTGATGACACTGCTTTTACGCTTAGAAACCTTGGCTTTGACGAAGATACTGTCAAGGAAAGGGTTGATAAGGCTTTAAAGAGCGCCAATGCATACGAACTAAAGGATATGCCGGTTCACTTCTTAAGTTATGGACAAAAGAAAAGGGTTGCCATCGCTTCAGCCATAGCTTTGGGTGCAAATTACATCCTCATGGATGAGCCGACTGCTGGACTTGACCCTGTCTCTATCGGCATACTTAAAAAGACTATTGCGGGTATTGCCAAGGATAGCTCGCTTCTAATATCTACTCACGATATGGAGTTTTGCTACGAAATGGCGGACTACATCTATGTAGTTAAAGACGCTAAGATTATCAAAGAAGGCACTAAGTATGAGATTTTCAAGGATGAGGATGTCATTAAGCGTGCTAATCAAGAGCTGCCTATGTGCGTTAGAGTTGCTAATGCTTTGGGCGTTGACTTTTTTGATAATAATGATCAAATGATAGAGGAGTTAAAGAATTATGCTAAGCATAGCTCTTAATATAAAGGATAGACCTGTTACCATAATTGGTGGCGGGTCTGTCGCTTTAAGAAAGTTTAATACATTAGCAAATGAAGGTGCTTTAATAACTGTTCTTGCTAAGGACTTTGTAGATGGCTTTGTTGGCAAAAATATAAAGCTAATCAAAGACGCTTACAAAAAAGAATACATAGAAGGAGCCTTTTTACTATACATCGCAACGGGCGACGAAGAGGTCAATAGAAGGGCTGAGGCTGATGCAAAGGAGCTTGGCATCTTGTTTAATAGATGTGACAAAAGCGATGAATCGGATTTTATCTCCATAAACATGAAAAAGATTGGCGGCATCGACGTCTCTATATCTACGGGAGGAAGGCTTCCTGACCTAAACAAAACTATCATGGACGATTTAAAAAAATATGAAGCTTATGACGATGAATACTTAGATTTAGCATCTTTGCTTAGATCGTACTACATACACCACCATAAACAAGACGAGATAAAAAAGATAAAGACTTATACTAAGGAAGAAATTTTACACTATATAAAGGAGTTTGAAGGCTTTGAAGATAAAGGTAGGAACGAGGACGAGTAGGCTTGCTCTGAAGCAGGTTGAGCTTGTTTTTAGTAAACTTAAAGAATTTTATGAGATTGATTACGAAGTAGTTGGCATAAATACGCTTGGCGACATCGACAAGAAGACCTCAATCAGTCAGATGGGCGGAAAAGGTGTCTTCGTCAGAGCGATTGAAGACGCTCTTAAGGATGGCCGGATCGATATCGCTGTTCACTCCTTAAAGGATATGACTTCTGAGATTGAAGATGGCCTTGAAATCATCTACTTTGGTGATAGGGCTAGGCGCAACGACATCGTTGTTCTAAATGAAAAACACAAGGGCAAGACTGAGCTTGAAAGTGGCATGAGAGTTGCAACTGGCTCGCTTCGTAGGAAATTTTTACTAGCTATGGATGAAAAATCTTATGAGATAGCCGAGATACGCGGCAATATCGAGTCAAGGATAGCAAAGCTTGATACAGAGGGCTTCGACGCGATTATATTATCAAGAGCGGCCATAGACAGACTTGACTTAGCTGATGGACTTCGTGGACGCATTATAGATTTGGACGAAGAAGCATATTTGCCATCGCCATGTCAAGGGGTTATAGCACTTGAAGTGAATAAAGAAAACCATGAGCTTAAGAAGATGCTTAAGTCAATACAAAATGAAAAAACTGATTTCGAAGTCGGCATAGAGAGAGCATTTTTAGCTGAGTCAGGCGCTTCGTGTAACAAGCCGCTCGGCATAAACGTAGTAAGCGAGAAAGACAAGGCACAGGTCAAAGCCTTTATGGCCTCGGATGACCTAAAGAGATATAGATTTATAGATTTTGATACGGATAAAGAAAATTACTTAGCTGATGTAAAGAAAAATACTGAAGTGATTAAAGGAGATATAGATGTCTAAAGTATATTTAGTAGGAGCGGGCCCTGGTGATGAGGGCTTAATTACTGTCAAAGGCTTAAGGCTGATACAAAAGGCCGACTATATAATTTATGACAGGCTCATCAATTACAATTTACTTAACGAAAAAAAGGCAGATGCGAAAATTTTTTACGTGGGCAAAGAGGGGATGAAGTCCTCTTGGAAGCAAGAAGCAATCAATGATTTGCTACTTAAGTGCGCGAGCGAAGAGGGCAAGATCACAGTTAGGCTAAAGGGCGGTGATCCGCTTGTCTTTGGCCGCGGATCTGAAGAAGCACTATTTTTAAAGGAGCACGGAATTAAATCAGAGATAGTTCCTGGCATCTCCTCATCAATTGGCGGCCTTATCTACGCTGGCATACCAACGACTCATAGAGAAACGTCGAGGAGCTTCCACGTCTTTACTGGCCACACTATGGATGGCCCAGCCGAGCTTGACTGGGTAACCCTCGCTCATATGGAGGGAGCTCTCATCTTTCTTATGGCTATGAGTAATATTGAGACCATAGCTGATAAACTTATCGCGGCAGGCAAAGATCCAAATACAAAGGCAGCCTTCATATATAAGGCGAGTAGATCAGATCAAAAGTCCTTCACTACTACGCTTAAGGACGCTTATGAATGCAAAACTATTAACAATATCAAAAATCCATCGGTTTTTGTCGTTGGTGATGTAGTTCAATTTGCTGATGAAATTGACTTTTTCGGCGATAGGCCGCTTAAGGATAGGTCCTTTATTTTGCTTAGAAAAAAAGAATTCAATCAAGACTTTAAAGATTTTCTAATCGATAATAAGGCCGAGTTCCTTGAGCTTGAGACAATTAAGTACACGCCCATCCATGATCCTGGTTTTGACGAGGCACTAAAAAATATCGAAGCTTATAAATATTTAATATTAACAAGCCGAAACGCAGTAGAATTCTTCTTCAAAAGGGCGCTTGAGCTTGGTATAGACTTTAGAAGATTTGCAAATATTAAGATAGCCTCAATAGGTCAAAAGACTATGAAGGACATAGAGACTTATGGTTTTAAAGCGGATTACGTTTCGGAAAAATATACATCAGATGAAATGATTAAGAATATCACATCAAAGTTCGAAAAGGGTGCTAAGGTGCTTTACCCGCACTCAGACAAGGCGAAGGGCAATATTAGAGCAGCACTTGAGGCTTACGATGTGGATGCCTTTGAAATATACAAAAACAGCGACGAAGCTTATGAGAAGATGTATTTAGAAGAAAGGGTTTATGATATATTCTTCTTCTCGTCATCGGAGGCCATTAGCTTCAATAAATTTTATCCAGAGCTAATGTCAAAGGCAAGGATATACTCAATCGGGCCATACACTACAAAGAGCATAGAGGCCATGGGCTATAAAGTCTATAAAGAGGCCAAGGTGCATGACTCAGAAGGTATGATAGATTTAGTAAAAAAGGAGATTAATTATGAAAAATAGAATGAGAAGACTTAGATTAAACGCAAATATCAGAGAAGTATTTGCTGAAACATCATTAAAAAAAGAAGACCTTATCTATCCACTCTTCGTTAAGGACGGGGTAAATGAGGTCGAAGATATAAAGAGTCTAAAGGGACAAAAGCAATACACTGTCGATAGGCTTGACGAAGTAATCAAAGAGTTAAAGGACTTAGGCATACGCTCAGTGATTTTATTCGGCGTGCCTGAACATAAGGACGCGTGCGGCTCAGGCGCCTATGCAAAGGACGGCGTCGTTCAAAGAGCTATCAGAAAGATCAAAGAGATTGACAAGGACTTCATAGTTATAGGCGACGTTTGCATGTGTGAGTACACTGATCACGGTCACTGCGGCATACTTCATGGTGATTACGTTGACAACGACGAAACCGTTTCCTATTTACAAAAGATAGCCGTGTCAATGGCAGAAGCAGGAGTAGATATAGTCGCGCCATCTGATATGATGGACGGACGTGTCGCAAAGATTAGAGAAGCACTTGATGAGGCGGGCTACATAAACGTATCAATCATGAGCTACGCATCGAAATTCGCTTCAAACTACTACGGCCCATTCAGAGACGCAGCTGGCAGCGCACCAAGCTTTGGCGATAGAAAGCAATATCAAATGGATTACAGAAATAAAAAGGAAGCACTTAGAGAGATACTTTCAGACGTTGATGAAGGAGCTGACATGCTTATAGTTAAGCCAGCCATGGCATATGGCGACATAATGAAGCTCGCATCAGAAGAGACCAATTTACCTATAGTTGCTTACTCAGTTAGTGGTGAGTACGCTATGCTTTATGACGCTGTTGCGAATGGCCTTGTCAAAGAAGATATAATTATGGAGACAATGCTATCATTCAAAAGAGCGGGAGCAAATTTAATCATCACATACTTTGCTAAGTACTTAGCAGAAAGATTATAATGGCGAAAAAGTATTACGCGGTTAAGGCAGGCCGCAAAACTGGAATCTTCGAGACATGGGACGAAGCGAAAGAGCAGGTACATGGCTTTAAGAATGCAATATATAAATCATTTAAAACTATGGAAGAGGCAGAAGATTACATGAAGGGCGCAGAGCCCGAGGCAAGTCACGAGCTAGATGGTAAGCTCCTTGCTTATGTCGATGGCAGCTTTAGTAATATCTTAAAAAAATATTCCGCAGCAGCCATCTTCGTAAAGGACGGCGAAGTCGTTCATAAGGCCTCGGTTGCCTATGACGATAAGGATCACTTGGCGATTCGTAACGTCGCCGGCGAGATAAAGGCGTCTATGCTCGCTATTAACTATGCGATTGACGAAGGCTACGACGAGATCCACATCTACTACGATTACGAAGGCATTCGCAGCTGGGCGATGGGCTACTGGAAGACTAATAAGGACGCGACTAAGGCTTATAAAAAATTTTTTGATGAGAAAAAAGATAAAGTAGAGGTCCATTTCCATAAGGTAGAAGCGCATACTGGCGACAAATACAATGAGATGGCAGATAAACTTGCCAAGGAAGCTCTTGTAAAAAGCTCTTGACATTTATATGTCCATAGTATATAATAAAGGCACTTGAATGACAAAGAAAATATTTTAGGAAGGTGAAGAAATGGATTTTGCACAAAAATTAAAAAGATTAAGAGAAAAAGAAGGCATGACACAAACTGATCTTGCCGAAGAACTAGGTTTATCACTTAAGACAATATCAAGATATGAAGTCAATGGTATGAGACCTCGTAGTAGAAAAATTTATAACCAAATGGCTAACATATTCAGAGTTGACGCATCATACCTTTTAGTTGATGATGACGACTACAAGGTTCCAGTTGAGGACCAAAACTATGACATGCTTGTAAATGGCATGCTAGGCCTATTTGCAGGCGGAACACTTAGCGATGAAGACAAAAAGGCTGTAGTTGAAGCTATCACAGATGCTTACTACAAATCAAAATATCAAGGCAATAATAATAAGGAAAGCAAAAATTAGTGAGCGAAAAATATTTAGATGATGCACTTGTATTGATTGAGGAGCACGGAACTAATGATCCTTACGAGATACTTGAAAACCTCGGCGTAGTAGTCATACCCATTAACATAGGTGCGGCTTTTCTAGGCATGTTTAGGATTTTGGACGGCATTAGCTACGTGATTTACAATACTCATGCGGATGAGAACGTGATTACACAGGTCTTGGCGCATGAGCTAGGTCACTACCTTTATCACAAGGATTATGCAAGTGAGGCGGAGCTGGCAGATTTTGGTCTATCACAAGAGTCTTCGATCATCGAAGCCCAGGCCAATACCTTTGCGGCGCATCTACTTATTGACGAAGACGAAGTTTTAAACACTATAGAGGAAGGCATGAGCTATATGGAGCTCGCTCAAAGACTGATGGTTGACGAGAACCTCCTTCTTTATAAGCTTAAGTCTATGAAGAAGAGGGGACTGAAAATCAATTTAGGCGAAGTTCCTAGGAGCCAGTTCTTTCAAAATCTAGCAGAACAAGCTAAAAAATACGAAACAGACTAGTGGAGGATACTATGAAAAAGAAAATATTAAGCGCAGTGGCATTACTTGTCCTAGCAAGCTTATTTTTATTTGCGTGCGATGGAGCTAAGGACGCTGCTAAATTTACTATAAAGGATCATTACACAACAGCAGGAACTAACGGCGTTTTAACGTCTTATGATATCGATGGCAAAGAATATGTCATCTTCGACCAATTCTTAGAGCTACTTAACCCAACAATACATAGAGTGGGCAATGTTTATGAGATGGTTGACGGCGTTCCTATGCCAAAGAAGAGTGAAGATGGCTTCTATTATCTTGACGATGGCATGCTATATAGCACAGAAAAACCGATAGAAGCACTAAGACTTGACAGCGAAACTTATGATAAGATGGAAGACATTAAGTTCCCTATATATTATAAGGACGATGTCATCGCTCTTGATGAGGGAGTAAAGAAAGTTAATGATACAGTTTTTTATCCACTAGAACATCTAGCTGAAGTATTTAGCTTTAAGGCTGAAAACGGCGAATTTGTTTTTGCAGAAAAAGATGAAAATGAATTAGAAATTCTTAATCAAAAGGACTACGACTGGTATATTGACCAAAAAGAAACAGGTCAATACGCTGATAATAACTGCGGACCAAGCTGCGCTGTAATGAGCTTGTATTTCCAAAAAGGATATGATAAGGCGATTACAGCTGAAACTGCTAGAAATACTCGTATTAATGATGGTGGCTGGTGGTTTACATCAGACGTTAGTGATTACTTGAAGGATTCTGGTGTTAAGCACAAAATGAAGTTCTACAAGAACCCAGATAGCTTATTGGCACCGCTTAGAGAAGGCAAAATCTGTATCATCTGTATCGATTCATCGACACTTCGTTACAATCCAGATAACAATTCTCGCTTTAACAAGTACTACACAGGTGGCGGCGGTCACTTCATCATTGTCAATGGATATAAAGTTGTAGACGGAAGACTTTATTATATAGTAAACGACCCTAACTCTTGGGGCATGAAGTATGCTGACGGCACTTACATGGGTAAGGACAGATACTACGATGCCATCGATATAGACAAGACAGTTAGAGAATGGTCAAGAGAGTATTACATTGTAGATAATAATTAGTAATAATAGACGGCTTAGGTCGTCTATTTTTTTGTCTAAAAAAGGAGTGAGATAGAAGTGGATATACTAGATAAACTTAAAAATAGAGAAGAGATATATTATCCTATAGAAAGAAATAAAAATATGGACGTGCGCTTTAAATTGTATGACGCCTTTCTTGCAAAGAAGCGCTTCGAACGTTTTGCGCCTCTCTTCATGGAAGCCTTTGAGGAGATAGATGGACCATGCTATTATAAAAGTGATTTATATAAGTCAAAACTTGGCGATGAGCTTTACCTAAAACTTGACTCAGAGCTAAAAGTTGCTCACAGCGTTAAGGCGAGAGGCGGATTTAACGAGGTCATGACAAAGGTCGAAGACGTTCTTAGAGAAAATAATATGCTAGATAAATTTGATGATTTAAGTCTTGACGATATAAGAAAGATTATGGCGGCATATACAATCGAAGTGAGCTCAACTGGAAACTTAGGTCTATCCATCGGCCTATGCGCTAAGGCCTTTGGCTTTAAAGCCAAGGTTCATATGAGCCGCGACGCGAAGGATTGGAAGAAAAAGCTATTAAGAGAAGCAGGCGCAGAAGTCCTTGAGTATGATAGCGACTATACATACGCAGTCAAGATGGGTAGGTTAAGTGCCGAGCAAAACCCTATGAGCTACTTCGTTGACGACGAGATGAGTGAGAAGCTTTTCCTCGGCTATGCAGCGTCCATTTTTGAAGTCGCTGAACAGGTAGCATCAAGCGGTATGAGTCCATCATATGACGAGCCCCTTCATGTATTTTTGCCATGCGGCGTGGGCGGCGCACCTGGTGGCATCGCCTTTGCCTTGAGAAGCTTCTTCAAAGACAACATCCGTATATACTTTGTAGAGCCGACTGAGTACCCTTGTATGCTATATAGCTTTGTTCATGGCGAGGCTTCTTCTGTTAATGATATCGGTCTCGGAGGCAAAACCATTGCCGATGGTCTTGCATGCAGCGCGCCATCAAAGCTTGTCTTTCCTATCGTTGACTCACTTATCGACGGCTTCTTCACTTTTAACGATGAGAGCATATTAAGAGCAAAAAAAGATATAGAAGTAAGTGATGGAAAAATCGTTGAGGCGTCGAGCGCTGCAGCACTATTAGCATATGAAAAGCTAAACAGACCAAAAAACTCAATACTATGGATTACTGGATCAAATGTTGATAAATAGCACTTAAAGTCTTGAATTATAATATTGTTAGTGATATAATTAAAATTTGGAGGGATATTATGAATTTATTAGTTGTTATTTTAAATGAAATGGATAAGCTCGATGAATTATTACTTGAACTTTCCAAAAAATCAATCACAGGAGGTACTATACTTGACAGTCAAGGTATGGCCTCAACACTAGCTGGTTGGCACAAAGACATCAGTGCTTTCGGCGGACTTAGACAAATACTTAACGGACAAAGACCATTCAACAAAACACTGCTTATGGTGCTTGACGATGAAAAGCTTGTCGTAGCAAAGGAAGTTGTTAAGACTGTTATGGGCAATATTAATAATGAAAATACAGGAATTATGTTTACTCTTGATGTCAAGAGCGTGGAAGGATTGACTAAATAGTATGAATTATGAAATCTTATTACATTTAGGTACAATCTTACTCGTTGGATTTATAGTTTCAAAAATACTTGGCCTCTTCAAATTTCCAGAGGTAACAGGCTACTTGATAGCAGGTATACTCATAGGACCCTCAGTCTTAGGACTAATACCCGAAGAAGCAGTTAAGAGCTTCGATATCATCAGTGAAGTCGCTTTAGCCTTCATCGCCTTTTCCATAGGTGCCGAGCTAAAGTTTGACGATTTAAAAAGAGTGGGCAAGGCGATATTTATAATAACTATACTAGAAGCACTAGTTGCCTTTTTCCTAGTAACCGTAGTTATGCTTTTACTTGGACAAAGTTTTCCATTCTCACTAGCAATAGGCTCAATCGCGTGCGCAACAGCACCAGCCGCAACACTTATGGTCATTAAGCAATACAAGGCCGAAGGACCACTAGTTAGGACACTTATACCAGTCGTTGCACTTGATGACGGCGTTTGTATCATAGCTTTCGGTGTTGCATCAACACTTGCTCAAAACATGATACAAGGCGGAGCTTTTTCAATGATGAACATGGTTGGAAAGCCAATAATCCAAATATTAGCAGCACTTGCTCTAGGTGTAGTAGCAGGCATCATCATGGTTAAGTCCATGAGATTCATGAAAAACCAAGGACAAATCCAAGCTTCTTTTATAGGTGTAATTTTCTTATTAGCCGCTATATCACTACGCTTTGACCTATCAAGTCTACTTACTATGATGGCTTTTGGTACAACAATCTGTAACACATCGAGAGAAGAAGTTAAAGTCTTCAACGCAATCGAAGTTATTACGCCAGCCATCTTCCTATGCTTCTTCGTATTATCAGGAGCAGACCTTAACCTAGCAAGCTTAACAAAAGTTGGTCTACTTGGTATAGCATATGTAGTTGCTAGAGTCATAGGTAAGGCGCTAGGCGCAGGCATTGGCGCAAAGATCGGCAACTTGCCAAGCACTGTTCAACAAAACCTAGGTTTCTGCCTTGTTCCTCAAGCCGGCGTTGCTATAGGTCTTTCACTAATTGCAAAGAGAATCATACCTGCACCTCATGGAGAAGTAATCAGAGACATAATACTTTCAGCTACAGTTATCTATGAATTAGTAGGACCGCTATTAACAAAGATGGCGCTACTTAGAGCTGGAGAAATCAAAAAGGAGAACTTATAATGAACATCAAAATTAAGTATTTTGAAGAGCTAAACACAACTGAACTATATGAAATACTTAAGCTTAGACAAGCTGTCTTCGTGGTTGAACAAAACTGTCCGTATCACGATATAGACGAGTTTGATCCAGTATCAGTCCACCTTATGATGATAGAGGGTGACGAGCTTATCGGCTACGCTAGAATCAATGAGAAGGGCACTCGCTACCCAGAAGTTTCTATCGGTCGCTTCCTTGTTAAAGAGGACGCAAGACAGAAAGGCTACGGCGACAAGCTATTCTCAAGGGCAATTGACTACATCACAGACGATATGAAAGAGGACACAATCAAGATACAAGCGCAAACATATATGAAAGATTATTACGCTAAGAAAGGTTTTAAAGAGATATCCGAGCCTTATCTTGAAGACGATATAGAGCATGTGGATATGCTTTACAAAAAAGATTAATATGTATAAGAAAATATTTATCATGCTTATGGTCTTGTGCCTAGCATTGACTGGATGCGCAGGGACTGAAAAAACTAAAGATGCAGATAAAAATGATCTAAGTATACTCTTACTGATCAATGGTACACTTGGCGACAAAAGCTTCTTCGATAGCGCTGAAGCAGGCATGGAGCTAATCAAGGAAAAGTATCCAGAGATTACTACTAAGACCATAGAGATGGGTGTTGACGAGACAAAGTACGCCGCTATACTTGAAGAAAATGTAAGCTCAAAGGCCTATGACATCATCGTAGCGGGCACTTGGCAGCTTAAGGACAAGCTGCAAAAGATATCCGAAGCCTACCCAGAACAAAAATTTATACTTTTTGACGATAATGCCAACGATGGCGAGAAAAAGTATGAGAACATCTACTCGATACTCTACAAGCAAAACGAAGGCGGCTTCTTAGCTGGGGCGCTTGCTAGCCTTGTAGATCAAGGCGAGGGCTATAGTTTTGTCAAAAAGACTAAGAAGATTGGCCTCATTGGCGGCATGGACAATAAGATAGTTAAGGACTTTTTACTTGGCTACGAAGATGGTGCAAAATACGTGTGCGATGATGTAGAGGTCTTAACAAGCTACGTTGGTAACTTCACTGACGCGATTAAGGCGAAGGACCTAGCTAACATATTGTACAAGGAGAAGGACGTCGACATCATATTTAACGTCGCATCCATAGCTGGCCTTGGCATCATCGACTCAGCAGCTGAGACAGAGCACTACGTCATAGGCGTTGACTCAGATCAAGCGGCTCTACTAGGCGAAGCAAAAGCAAAATACATTTTGACTTCAATACTAAAAAGAGTTGACAGATCCTTACTTAGAGCGATTGATAAGTATAAAGCGGGAGAAGAAATCTTTGGCACTACAGAAGTTTTAGGCGTAAAAGAGGACGCCATCGGCATAGCTGATAACGAATTTTACAAAAAGGCAGTCAGCGAAGCAGATAGAGCCAAGATAGACGAGATTATTGACGAGATAAAAGCTGATAAAATCACTATCAGAAGCGAATTCAATGATTAAGATAAATAATTTAAGCTTTGCTTATGGCGATAAGATCATCTTCGATAAGTTTAGCTTAGAGATAAACGATAGACTTGCCTTTCTTATGGGAAAGAATGGTGCAGGCAAAACGACACTTCTAAAACTCATTCACGGAGACTTAAAAGATTACAGTGGAGAGATAGTCTCGGACGAGGCCTATATGCTTAGTCAAAGCTTTATGCTCTTTGATGAGCTAAGCGCTATTGAAAATATCAGCTCTGCCATAAACGTGAGCAAAAAAGAAGCAGAGAGCCTTGTAAAGACATCGCCTTTTTATATAAGTGGTCTTGATCGCAAAGTTAAGGACATGAGTACTATTGAGAGGCAGACAGTTGAGCTCATCACAATGAGTCTAACAGATAAAAAGCTGATACTGCTTGACGAGGTGAGTGCTGCGCTCGATGCGAGGACCACAGAGAAGCTTAAGGCCTACATCAAGGGCTCCGAGAAGAGCTTTCTTATGGTATCGCACGACGAGGACTTCATCCAAAGCTTCGATGCGAAGGAGATTTTACTCGATAAGCAAAATATTGAGCCTAGGAAAAATATTGAGCCCAGGCAAAATGCACGCAGCTCAAAAATTATCGGCATCTACTTAAAAGATGAGGCAAAACTCGAGATGCTCATCAAAGGCTTCACGCGCTTTGCCTACGTGCCAAAAGACGTGCGCAGCGCCTTGCTTATGGACGAAGAGGCATACAAGAACATCTTCATATATGATATTTTAAAGAATAAAAAACGCGATTACGTCAAAGAGGCTGAGGACTTTATAGCAAAATACAAATTAAAGTTCAAGGCGAGTGACATCACGAAGACACTCTCGGGAGGCAATTTGCAAAAGCTAGTCTTTTTCAGAGAGCTAGAGCGTGATGAAGACCTATACATTTTATACAATTACAAGAAGGGCATGGACTTCGAAGCGAAGGCCCTTGCTCAGGAGTCGATACTTAAGAGACGAGATGAAGGCAAGACCATTTACATCGTTTCAGACGATTACGAAGATTTAAAGGAGGATATAGTAGATGAAATCAAAGTCATTTAAGAGATATTTCATTTTGCTATATCCTTTTTTGATGCTTATAACACTAGTTTTAGTCGCTTTAATCTCAAACATCAGTCTAAATGACATACTCATGGCGGCCGCAAAACCATTTGCCTCGCCATTCTATAGACTTAGTTTTATCAAAGAGTTTCTTATAGTCGGCCTTTTGTCAGTAGCGATGAACCTTTCCTTGTCAATGGGTGAGATGAATTTTTCGCTTGAAGGCATCTTTCATATGGCGGTCTTCTTATCGGCGCTAGTAGCCATATACTTTGCAAATTACTTTATAATTATAGTTTTGGTGCCCATAGTTTTATACTTACTTTGGCAAGTACCGAAAAAAGTCTCAAGAGGCGATGGAAACAAGCTCATTATCTCATCTCTGATCTTTAACTATCTTATTTTGGGTGCAATAAATTATCTTGTATATACATTTTTCTCAGACGAAAATATTTCTTCAGCCGTTACAAAAGACTTTGCATTTGCTCTTGACATAAAGCTTGGCATTGCCATAGCCGTAGTGAGCCTCATTGCTTTTATAATATTTGCAGTAAAGACCTCGCTCATAACTAAGCTAAAAATAATCAAGGACGCGCCAAGCATATTAATCTCGATAGGAACTGAGATAAAAAAAGAAAAGAGGGCAATTGATCTTTGTCTTGCGCTTCTAACATCTGTGGCCGCATTTCTATATCTTTTCTTAAACTACAATCGCTTTTCACTTCAAAGCTTCACGGGCTATGGCTTTGACGCGATAACTGTAACGCTTCTAGCACGTGGCGACTTTAAAAAACTTGCCTACCCAGCCATATTAATTACATACATAAGACTTTTAAGCCTTGTCATGCAGACCGAATTTTCCTTCGTTTCCTCTGTGATGTACCTAATGCAAGGCGTTCTAATCTTTATGTCGATATTGGAGGCGCGCGATGACAGAAATTATTAGAGCCTTTATACGCATATTTCTTTTGTGCCTAGCCATCAACTCTATGAGGATGCTCGGCCTATGCCTCTTACACGCAGACGGCCTTGTCAATATCTCGGCAATAACGGCACTTGTGGTCTATAGCGAAACGCATTCCTTTACCATGAGCATTTTGGCTGCGACAGCCGTAACACTTTTGGTAAATACATTATTTGTTTACTTAACGAAGCGAAGAGGTACATCAGACATTGTTTATGGCATAGCGATGAACCTTATTCTGCGCGGTCTATCGGGACTTATGCTTTATCTATATGCGGGTGACCTCGCCATGTCGACTTCGGTCAATGTTAATTTTGATGTGAAAGTCTTTGGCGTAGACATATTTATAGTTTTGTCTCTAGTACTAAGCCTTTTCTATTATATATATCTATATAAGACGAGGGCAGGGCTTGAGCTAAGAGCCGTGGGTCTTGATGAAGAAAAAGCTAGCTTTAGAAAATTAAATATAGCTAGGGCGCGCCGTGATGCAATTATATTTGCATCCATATTTGCGGCGCTCGTTGGAAGCTTCTTATCGCTATCGTATTTTTCATACTTCACGGAGAATATCTCGCAAAATGTGGGCTATGTATGTTTGGCGCTTGAAGGCTTCTCAGCCATAAGCCCAGCTCTAACGCCAATCGCAAGCCTTGTATACGCTGTCTTTACTTATCTTGCGGGCTCATTCCAAAGCGCAGCGGCTATTAATTACAAGCTCTTGGACTTAATTCCTTACCTTGTAATTCTCATTTTACTATACTTTTTGAAGGACGATAAAAAATTGCGTGGCAAGGGCTTTTATGATATAATAAAAAAAGAGGTGAAGAAATGAAAAAGCTAATTAGAAATTTATTTATACTATCGATACTGCTTCTAGGCCTTATGAATGCAGGCACTAAGGCAGCATCACTTAACTTAATCATAGACGGAAACAACGTGACAAAGAGCGCGAGCCCCATTGTCAAGAACAGAAGGACCTTGGTTCCACTTCGTTTCATCGGGGAAGCCTTAGGCAAGGAAGTTCTTTGGAACAACGACGAAAAGAGCGTTACAGTTAGTGACGAGAACGCTAGCTTCAAGCTATATATCGACTCAAAGATTATTGACAATAGTGACGGAACGCTTAAGTTTACTGACGTTGCTCCATGCATAGTCAATCGCAAAACATATCTACCGCTTAGAGCCATAGCTGAGCTTATGAACATAGGCGTCGGCTACGATAAAGCAAGTTCAACGGTTACTATTGATTCATCTACTTATAATCCAGTTGAAGAGAACACTACAATAGTTGGCCTTATGCCAAATCAAACAATAAATACTAAGATGAATTTTACTTTCGTAACAAATAAAAATTTTGCAAAGGCAAAGCTATTGTTATTAAACGACAAAAACGAAGGCTATATACAAGACGTGAAGACAAGTACAGCCGAAGCGCTTGAGTTTTTACCGAGCCTTAAAGACGAAGGAAATAAAAAATTAGTTCTTGCACTTTATGATGCAAATGGCAATGTAATTGACGCGACAGGCGCCAAGATCAATTTAAGCGTGCTTCCGAGAGTAACTTACTCAGGCGTTGAGAACGGCGGCTTTGTGCAAGACGAGCTAAAGATTACGCCAGACATAAACTTTATCGCATCAAAGATGAAAGCGATTATAACTAATTTAACTACAGGCAAGACTGAAACAAAGGACAATCTTGATCCAGAAGGAGAATTTTTATTCAAGCCAAGCTATTTAGATGCGGGCAGCTATTCCATAATGCTATCGGCTTTTGACGAGCTAGGCAGAGAGCACTTTGGCGAGACAAAGACCTTCACCATGAGCATAAATCCTTACTTAAATATAACTGGCGTACCAAAGGACGGAGTCATTTCAGGACAAGTAACGCTTAATGCGCAAAGAAACTTCGACGTAATGAGAACTGATTACGTTTTAAGAGACCCATTGACAGGACAAGAAACAGTTATCGAGTCAAAATCATACGGCGCATGCAAGTTCTTCCCGAACATTAATGACGCAGGTCAAAAGGAAGTCTTCGTCAGATGCATAGACGCGAGCGGAAAGACTATGGAGAGCGAACACAAACTTGTTTTGATCAAGGGCGACTCGAAGCTTATACTTGAAGGCGTTGCTCCTGGCGGCATCGTTCATAAGTATGTGGATTTGAACGCCGTGTCAAACGTTGGAGTCAACAGCGTAAACTATTACATCAAAAATCTTAGAACAGGCAAGACTAAGACCATAGCAGAGAATGTGCCTTATGGCCAAAAGTTTAGATACAACGTCACTAAAGACGATGAAGGCGAGAATGAAATCAGCGTAACAGGCAATCAAATCGACGCCTTTATCAAGGGCGAAAGCATTAAATTTAGGATATACACTGGAAAGATATATACAAAACAGCCGCTAATGGCGAAGGATAAGTTCTTGGGCTATACTAAAAAGATTGCTAGACGCGAGTTTTTAAGAACAGACCTAAGCGGCGCCATCACTACAGCGCAAGCGATACTTGAATCGGGCTGGGGCCAATCAGTGCCAGTCGATAAGTACACAGGAAAGTTCTCGAATAACCTATTTGGCATCAAGGGAAGCGCTTCCAATGGCACCGTAACCATAACTACAACAGAAGTTTATAATAACGTTAGATACACAGTTGATGACAAGTTCAGAGCATATAAATCGGCCGACGAATCATTTAGAGATCACACTGAATTATTCTTTGCAAAGAAATGGTATACGCCATTTAGAAAAGTTATGTTTAACGATCAAAGAGGTGTCTACGCAATCAAGAGATGCGGCTATGCGACAGACCCTAGCTATCCAGCGAAATTAAAGCAAATCATCGACAAATACAATCTAAAAGAGCTAGACAAAGTTAACTTATAAGATATAGAGCAGGGCGTTTTGATATGTACCCTCTTTACTGAACAAAGCAGTAAGGAGGGTATTTTTATATTTGCAAAATATTTGAAAAAAATAATTAATTTTAGCATATTAATGATTTAAACGGGGTATATTATAAAAAAGGAGGTATATTTATGAATTACTTAGTTTTAATCGGCGTACTGCTAATAGTTGTCGGCTTTGCACTAAAGCTTGACGTTGTAGCAGTCGTTTTGATATCTGGCCTAGTAACTGGCTTGGTATCAGGTATGTCATTAGTAGAAGTATTAGACTTAATTGGAAAGGGCTTTGTAACAAACAGATACATGTCACTTTTCTTCCTAAGTCTACCACTAATCGCTATCATGGAAAGGTATGGACTTAAAGACAGAGCAGCTGAAGCCATCAAGAAGATCAAATCAGCAAGCGCAGGCGGCGTTGTTGGTTTATATATCTTAATTAGATGGATGGCAGCTATATTCTCTTTAAGACTTGGTGGACACGTTCAATTCGTTAGACCACTTATACTACCTATGGCTGAAGGTGCTGCAGCAAAAACTGTTGACCTATCAGAAAAGAAATTAGAAGAGCTTAAGGGACTTGCAGGTGCTGCAGAAAACTACGGAAACTTCTTCGGACAAAACATCTTCCCAGTTGCGAGCGGCGTTTTATTAATTCAAGGTACACTAGCTGGAGCTGGCTATGAAGTTACTAACGCTGAAATCGCTCAAGGCTCAATACTAGCCGGCGTTGCTATGGTGATTTTATCACTAGTACAATGCTATCTATTTGAAAAAAGTTTAAGAAAGGAGCTTAAGAATGTTTAAATTTATTTATGCTAATTCAGCTATGGTTGACGAAGTCATCTACATTCTATGTGGTATCGTCTGCATTATGACTGGAATTAGAGGCTTAAAGAATAAAAAAGCTCCTATCGGTACCTTTGTTTTCTGGACACTTTTAGGTATACTTTTTGGAGCAGGTAAGTTTATTATCGACAGCTTTGAATATGGCGGAGCCATCATAGGCGGCTGCTTGATGCTACTAGGAGCACTAACACTTACAAATCAAGTACAAATAGGCGAGTTTGATTCTCAATCAGAAGAGCAAAAAATCGCTTATGGTAAAAAGGTTGGCAACAAGATATTCATCCCAGCCCTTGCAATAGGTATCATCGCCATGATCATGGCACAATTCAAGAGCTTTAAAGTTGCTGTTGATGTAAAAGATGGTGCAGATGTATTCTTTGGATTTACATCAGCTCAAACACTTGGTATATCATCAGTACTTGCCATCATCATCGCTTTAATCATAACAAAGGCAAAATACTCTGAAACAAAGGAAGATACAGCTAAGATGCTTATGCAAATAGGCAGCTCATCACTACTTCCTCAACTACTTGGAGCACTAGGAACAGTATTCGCAGCGGCAGGCGTTGGCGAAATCATCGGTTCAGGCGTTTCAGCTGTAGTTCCACCTGAAGCAAAAGTTTTAGGCGTAATCGCTTATTGCGTTGGTATGGTAGTCTTTACCATGATTATGGGTAATGCCTTCGCAGCATTTACAGTTATCACTCTAGGCGTTGGCGTTCCATTTGTTATTGCTAATGGCGGTAACCCTGCCATCATAGGCGCACTTGGTATGACTTGCGGCTACTGCGGTACACTACTAACACCTATGGCTGCTAACTTCAATATAGTTCCAGGAGCTATACTTGAAACAAAAGATAAATACACTATAATCAAGGCACAAGCACCAGTTGCTATACCTTTAATAGTAGTACACATTATATTAATGTTATTGATTGGATTTAGATAGAATTAGATTTAGATAGAATTAGATTTAGATAGAATTAGAAGAAACTTTTGAAAGGAGACGATATTTTGAAAATATTAGTAACAGGCTTTGACCCCTTTGGCGGAGAAAAGATAAACCCAGCGATTGAATCAGTTAAGAAACTTCCTGATACAATTGCCGGAGCTGAAATAATTAAGTTAGAGATACCTACTGTAATAGGTAAATCTGTAGACAAGATCAAAGCAAAGATTGAAGAAGTGCACCCAGATGTTGTTTTGTCCATAGGTCAAGCAGGCGGCAGACCAGACATCACTGTTGAAAGAGTCGGCATCAACTGCGACGACTGCAGAATCAAGGACAACGAAGGCAATCAGCCTATAGATGAAAAGGTAGCTGAAGACGGCCCAGCAGCATATTTTTCGACACTACCTATCAAGGCCATGGTTAAGAATATACAAGATGGCGGCGTGCCAGCAAGCGTTTCAAACACAGCAGGCACTTTCATCTGTAATCACGTTCTTTATGGAGTAGCACACATACAAGCTACTAAGCATCCTGAGATGAGAACAGGTTTTATACACATTCCGTTCCTACCAGAGCAAGTAGTTGACAAGAAGAATGTGCCATCGATGGCGCTTGAGACTATAGTTAAGGGACTTACTTTGGCAATAGAAGCGATTGTAAAAAATAAGGAAGATATTAAAATCACAGGCGGCAAGACTCATTAATTCTTATCAGTGCGAAGCACCAAGGTTCTTGGCACCTTACCGATGCGAAGCATCGTGTAAAGGTAAGGTTCTTCAAACAAGCCCTTTTACTTGTTCGAATTAAGCTGCGCTCTACGTACGCTAAGTACGAAATCGCTTGCTTAATTCTCCACTTCGTAAAATCATCTTGTTTTTCCTGCAAATTCTAAGGAAGATTTATGGATCTAGCTAAGCATTTTAATCTTAGCTTCATCCATCGATTTATTCTACAGAATTAGAATATATATGGTTTTGTATACAGAATTAAAAAATATATCAAGGAAAAATCATATTACCCTCTGCAATATTATTAAGCAGAGGGTATTTTATCGGACGCCATTAATTAATTATTAAATATATTAAATAAAATTTTGACAAAGCGTCTCGCTCGTGGTATAATCATATTTACATTATTTAATATATAGCTATTTAATATACCTATATACGAAAGGAGAAAAATATGAAGAAGAAATTAGTTAACACAGCTGCATACTATGCTGTAGCTGGTCTATTTGCAGGCGCTTTCTACAGAGAGTTCACTAAGTACATGGGATATAAAGGCGTAACAGCGCTTGGCAAAGCACATACACATCTATTTGCCCTAGGTATGCTTATGTTTTTAATAGTTACTGCACTTGCATCAACAACAGAAATTACTAAGAGTGAGTACTTCGATCGCTTCTACTTTTATTACAACATCGGCGTTGGTCTATCAGCAACTATGATATTCTGTAGAGGCTTGTATGAAGTAATAGGCATTAATAACAATGTACTAGACCTTGTTATATCATGGACAGCAGGCGCAGGTCACGTTGCAGTTACTATCGGCCTAGCATTTTTATTCTTGTCTTTGAAACAAAAAATTAAAGATTAATAATATATAATAAGAATATACTTATTTAAACCCTCATTTCTTTTTTGCCTCATCATACGATGGGGCTTCCCTTTTGTTAAGTATCTGTTACAAGAGCGTTTTTTTATGATAATGGTGGTATAATCATATCAAAGGAAGTGATATTATGAAAAAAATTAGAAATACTTTACTCATACTCATGGCTCTTGTCATGATCTTAAGCGCTTTCGCTTGCAAGAATACTGATGACAATGTTGGTGCCAATGGAAGTTCAAGTGGCGATGCAAATAAAAATACCGAAGCAAATGAAAGTACTAATGAAGAAAATGGTGAAGAAGCGCCTGAAGCTATTGACAGAGAAAAAGAAAACGAAACAGATGGCATAAGTGATTTATATAAGCTAGTGGAAAAGGATTTAGCAAAAGAAGTAAAAGAAGATAACAAGGCCTTTATGATTCCTTTGGGCGCAGGATATGACGAAGAGACTTTAAAAGCAGTTTTAACTAGACTAAAGGAAGTCAAGGAAAAATACTCTTACGAAAAGGACCTTGAAGAGCTAATGATGCTTGTTAAGAGTGATGACGGCAACACTTATCTCGTTGCGCAAGAGTTTTATCTACTAGTACCAAAGTATGATGACGCGGACATTTCGCTTAAGGAGCTAGAGCTTAGTGAAGAGGGCGAGCTAGAAGCCGTTCCAAACGAAGCGCTTGATGGCAAAATCGTTCATGGACCTACGCTTATCGTGCAAAACATCTCCGATATAGCACCTAATGGCGAGATCACTATCAAGGATAAAGCTGGCGAAGTGAAGTTCAGTCCTTATGTTTCATTAAAGGACGGCGAGCTAATGCTTGATGAGGGCGCAGTCGATGCGAGCGAAGTACTAAACTTCGATGACAAGGCTGATGACTACGACGAAAAACTATTCGAAAAAATCTATAGCTATATGCCAAAATTTTAATTAAATATAAAAGGGGATTATGTCAAGAAATAATTAAAAAATTCTTGACATTTTCTTTTCATTATTGTATAATATCTGTTGTTGGGACCTTTAGCTCAGTTGGTTAGAGCGTCCGGCTCATAACCGGCAGGTCCGGGGTTCGAGTCCCTGAAGGTCCACCAATTTGCCCAGATAGCTCAGTCGGTAGAGCAGTAGACTGAAAATCTACGTGTGGCTGGTTCGATCCCGGCTCTGGGCACCACGCTTAAGTTTTTACTTAAGCTTATTTTTTTATCAAAACTATTCCATAATCATAATTAAAAATTTTATGTTTATTTTAATTCTTCAGTGGGTATACTTATAACAGGTGATAATAAGTGTACAGAAAGGATGAATATTATGAATGACGTTCTTCTTATTAATAGGATAGATGTACAGAAAGAATACGATAAGAAAAAGAAGGTCTTTTTTATTGTCGATTACAAAAGTGAAGATTATTCAGAATACAATATAGTCAGGATATTATGCGGCTTGGAAGACATTAGCTCTGAAGACATTGTCTTTAGGTACAACGGCTTTCAAATACAAACTGAGATAAGGAACATCCCAGCCATATTAAGGGCGCTTATGGATGAGAAAGTGCCTGTATATAGCGTATTTGAGATGTATACACCGGTAGTTTAGTATGGCAAAGTTAACACAAAAGCAGAGAAGACTGCGTTTTTACAGAATACTTGTACTTTTGCTTATTGCCCTAATCGCCGTATACTTTTTCTTCTTCAGAAAGAAATTCATAGGAATTAGCAAAGAAGAAAGAGTTGACAATATCAAGGCGTCTATCGAAGACTTGGGCGAGCTTGTAACGGTCGAGTATAACTACACCGACGTTTTAACGTATAAGGACAGCTTAACTCTTATGGATATGAAGATACCATTCACAGACAAGAGCTACATCATAAAGTATAACGGCTACATCAAGGCCGGCGTTGACCTAGCAAAGGCTGTGGTCAAGGACGTACAGGAAACAAGTGTCGAGCTTGACGTGCCAAGTGCGGCCATCACAGACAGCGTTTTGGATGAAAAGTCCATGGTCATACTTGATCAAAAGAACAATATATTTAATCCTTTAGACTTGGGTGATTACCAAGAGACACTTAAGAAAGAATTGAATGCTCGAGAGCTAAAGGCTAAGAAAGACGGCATACTCGAGAGAGCTCAGGCAAATGCTGACAAGCTCTTAAGAAAGCTGCTTGAAGGCCTTGGCTTCAAAGATATAAAAATTAATTACATTTAGGAGGTAATTTGATATGAAAATTAGTAAGAATGTTGTAGATGCTTTAGTTGAACAATACAACTTTGAATTGGAAAGTGGCTATATTTATCTAGCTATGGTACATGATTTAAAGGACAAAGCTTGGGACGGCTTCGCTCACTTCATGGACAAACAAGCTCATGAAGAGTATGAACACGCTACTAAATTCAAAGCTTTCATCGAAGAAATAGGCGAAAGAGTTGAGCTAAAAGCAATGCCTGAACCAAAGAAAGAATACAAATCAGTTTTAGAAATATTCAAAACAGCTTATGATCACGAACAAGAAGTTACTAAGAGAATCGAAAATATCTATGAACTAGCACTTAAAGAAAAGAACTATGTAGTAGTAGAATTCTTAAATTGGTTCTTAAAAGAACAAGTTGAAGAAGAAGACAATATGAGAACTATTGTTGAAGTATTAGAAAACTTAAAAGACGGCTACACAGGTCTATATCTATATGATAAGGAACTAGGCAGAAGAGAATAATCTTAAGATATTTATAAGGGGTGCTTAAGTGCACCCTTTAAATATATAGCAGAGCTATAAAAATATTTTTTTGGGAGGTATATTATGAAAGCAATGACACAAACAAACCTTCAATCAGCATTTGGAGGAGAATCACAAGCGCACATGCGTTACCTATACTGGGGAAACGTAGCAGAAAAAGAAGGCTTTAAGAACGTAGCAAGACTATTTAGAGCTACGTCTGAAGCAGAAAGAGTTCATGCTCATTCACACTTTAGAGCGATGAAAGACCTATCGGGTGACTTCACAGTTACATCTGGAGCAGGTTTTGGTGACCACGGAACATCTAAAAACCTTGAAGCAGCAGCAGGCGGAGAACGTTTTGAATTTACTGAAATGTATCCAAGCTACATATTAGTCGCTAAAGAACAAGGCGAAGAAGCAGCTCAAAAATCAATGCAATTTGCTATCGAAGCTGAAAAAGTTCATGAAAAACTATTCTTAAAAGCTAAAGAAGCAGTTGACGCTGGTAAAGACCTAGAAGCTGAAAAGATTTATGTATGTCCAGTATGCGGATTCATTTCACTTACAGGCGAAGAAGAAAAGTGCCCAATCTGTGGTGCACCTAAATCAAAGTTTATCGAATTTTAATTAAAAAAAGATAAAAAATATTTAAAAGATTCCTATACCATAAGCGTATAGGAATTTTTTTGTAAAAAGAGTAGAAATATTTGCTCATATGTGATAAAATAGTACTGATTAATATAGAAAGAGGTATTGCATTGGCAAAATTACTTATACAAGAATCGAACCCGTTGCTAGGCACAGTGAGAGTCAGCGGCGCGAAGAACGCTGCACTACCGATACTTGCTGCGACTATACTTGGCACTGAAGACATCATCTTAGAAGATTTACCTAAGCTAAAAGACGTCGAAGTCATGTGCGAAGTACTTCAGTCACTTGGGGCAACGGTTGAGAAATTAGATGAACATAGAGTAAAAATTAATTCAAATACTATAAATAAATACGAAGTCGACTACCAATTGATGCACAAGATGAGAGCATCCTTCATAGTTATGGGGGCACTCATAGGCAGGATGGGTAAGGCGAGGTCCTCGATGCCGGGCGGCTGCGCTATAGGCGCAAGGCCAGTTGACCTGCACCTAAAAGGCTTTAGATCACTTGGCGTCAACGTCGATGTTGAAGAGGCGGACGAATACACAGATATCTTTGCTCACGCAGATAATTTAGCTGGCAATAAGATATATCTTGACTTCCCGTCAGTTGGCGCAACACAAAACATCATCTTGGCGGCAGTACTTGCTCAAGGCGAGACAGTCATCGATAACGCGGCCATGGAGCCAGAAATCGTTGATATGGTAAACTTCCTCAACAAGATGGGCGCAAAGATTTATGGCGCAGGCACATCGACTATACGTATAAGAGGCGTTGAAAAACTTTTTGGCGCAACACATCAAATCATGCCAGATAGGATAGAAGCAGGCACGTTTATGGTGGCTGCAGCGGCAACACACGGCGACATCATATTAAATAACGTCATCGTTAATCATATGAGACCCGTTATAGCAAAGCTGCGTGAATCAGGCTGCGAAATATATGAAGAGGCTGATTCACTAAGAATTATAGCGACTAAAAAACTTAAGCCGATCAAGGTAAAAACACTACCATATCCAGGATTTCCGACAGATATGCAAGCCCAATTCATGGCGCTTGAAACCATTATCGAAGGAAAGTCCGAGGTGATAGAAACAGTTTTTGAAAACAGATTTATGCACGTAGATGAGCTAAGAAAGCTAGGCGCAGACATTGACGTAGAGGACAGAACCGCTACAGTTAAGGGCGTAGCAAAGCTTCACGGCGCAGAAGTAAAGGCGACAGACCTTAGAGCTGGAGCCGCACTTGTCATAGCGGCCCTATGTGCAGAGGGCGAGACAAAGCTTTCAGACATATATCATATCGATAGAGGATATGAAGATTTTGAAGAGAAATTTAGATCCTTAGGCGCAAAAGTCTATAGAGTAGAGGAATAAGGGGGATAGGCATGGGATTAAGATCTGATGTAGGCATAGACTTAGGTACAGCGAGTGTACTTGTTTATGTAAAAGGTAAAGGCATAGTACTTAAAGAACCGTCTGTCGTAGCGATAGACCAATATACAAATAAATTCTTAGCAGTTGGCGAAGAAGCAAGAAAGATGCTTGGCAGAACACCAGGCAACATCGTTGCAATCAGGCCGCTTAGAGAAGGAGTTATCTCAGACTACAGCGTTACACAAAGAATGCTTAAGTATTTTATACAAAAGGCACTTGGCAGAATGCTATTCAAGCCAAGACTAGTAGTTTGCGTGCCAAGCGGCTGTACAGAAGTTGAGAAGAGAGCCGTTATCGAGGCTGCAAATGAAGCAGGCGCAATCAAAACTTATTTAATCGAAGAACCGATTGCGGCAGCTATCGGCGCTGGACTAGATATCACTCAGCCCAATGGTAATATGATCATCGATATAGGTGGCGGTACAACAGACATCGCCGTTATTTCACTTGGAGGCATCGTTGTAAGTAAGTCAATCAAAGTAGCGGGCGACGACTGCGACGAAGCAATAACTAAGTATATAAGAAAGAAATTCAAGATGATGATAGGCGAAAGATCAGCCGAAGAGCTTAAAGTAACTATAGGCTGCGCTTATCCACTCGAAGAAGAACAATACATGGAAGTAAAGGGCAGAAACCTAATGAGCGGCCTACCTATGAACGTAGTTGTATCATCCTCAGACATGCTCGAAGCACTTAAAGAGCCGGTTCAAGAGATTATCGAAGCAGTTCACACAGTACTTGAAAGAACACCACCAGAACTAGCAGCCGACATCTCCGGTAGTGGCATCATACTTACAGGCGGCGGCGCATGCTTAAAGGGCCTTGACACACTTGTTACAGAGCAAACAGGCATACCATGCAAAGTTGCTGAAGACCCAGTTGAATGCGTAGCCATCGGTACAGGAAAGTCACTTGATTGGGTAGAAATACTTGAAAAGTCAAATAATAAGAGCGGAGCAAGCGTAAGATTTAGATAATTTTTATCTATGATTATGGCACAAACTATTAAAAATATTTATACATGAGCGGTTAATTGTTTTATCCGCTCTTTTTTTGGTATAATGTATACGAAATGATTAAAGGAGGAATAAAAATGAGCGAATATTTTGAAAGAAAAGATTTACAAGAATTTGGTAGAGGTGCTTTAGGCGAACTAAACAAGGAGCTATGGGATAATTTCATGGCTTATTACGGAAGCGTTTACCAAGATGGCAAACTTAGCGGCAGAGAAAAATCACTTATCGCACTAGCCGTTGCACACGCAATTCACTGCCCATATTGCATCGAAGCGTACACAACAGCTTGTTTAGATCAAGGCTACACAAAAGAAGAGATGATGGAAGCAGTTCACGTAGCTAGCTCAATCACAGGCGGTGCAGTCCTTGCTTACTCAACTCAAATGAAGAAACTTGCAGACGAGATGGAGATGTAATTGTCTTATCTAAAGAGCTTACAAGAGGCAGTTCAGCCCTTTGCTAAGACCGTAGGCCGCGATATACTTACGAAGAAGCCAAAGACACTTCAGTTAAATATAACGAGGAAGTGTAATTTGGCATGCAAACATTGTCACGTAGCGTGCTCACCAGCAAGAAGCGAGGATATGGATATGCGCACAGCCGAAAGAGCTATGCAGATACTTAAGGAGTGGGACTTTACTACACTTGACATAACAGGGGGAGCCCCCGAGATGAGCTCTGTCTATAGATACCTTATAGATACAGCCGCGTCCATGGATAAGAAAATCATGACCAGATCCAACCTTACCATCTTTAATGAAAGTGGCTATAGAGATCTGCCTGAGTTTTTGAAAGAAAGAAAGGTAGAGATAGTCGCTTCGCTGCCATTCTATGAAGAAGTCAAGACAGATAAAGTCAGAGGCATAGGCGTTTTTCATGAGTCCATCGAAGTACTTAAAAGGCTCTGCGCACTTGGCTACGGAAAGGGCGAGGAGCTTCAGCTGAACCTTGTCTACAACCCGAGCGGCGCCATGATACCGTCGAGTCAATACCAGCTCGAGGCCATATATAGGACCAAGCTTAAGGACGAGTACGACATAGACTTTAATAATCTATTCAGCATGACCAACTCACCCATAGGCCGCTTCGGCGAGTGGCTCGATAGATCAGGCAATATGGATCGTTATCTAACTAGGCTTTGCGATGCCTTCAATCCAGCGACCGTTGATGAGCTTATGTGTCTTGACACGCTATCCGTCGACTACGACGGCAGCCTTCACGACTGCGACTTCAATCTAGCACTCGGCATGAGCATCGCGGGTCCTCACAAGACCATCTTCGATATAGAAAAAGACGATTTAATCGGACGAAAGATTAAAACTATGAACCATTGCTACACATGTACAGCCGGCAGCGGCTCCTCATGAGGCGGAGCATTGGAGTAGTTACTCACATAAGGCTTCCTGTCGTTTGACGGGAAGTATTTTTTTGCCGCTTAAACTATAATAATATTTATGCCAATATTAAAATTTATGTTGCATTTAATAAAAAAATATTGTATAATAAATTTAGTTAGCAATGACTAACTAATAAAGGAGGTTTTATAGATGAAAGCAAGCGTTATATACTGGTCAGGTACAGGCAATACAGAGGCCATGGCGAATGAAATCGCTTCAAAGCTAAAAGAGCTTGGAGCAGATACTAAGCTTATATCAGTAGAAAATGCAAGCACAGATGATGCCAAAGAAGCAGACGTTCTAGCGCTTGGCTGCCCAGCCATGGGAGCAGAAGAGCTTGAAGAAGATTATTTCAGACCATACTTCGACAGCATCAAAGACATAATCAAAGACAAGAAGCTTGCCATCTTCGGTTCATACGAGTGGAACAGCGGAGAGTGGATGGAGCTTTGGAAAAACGAATGTGCTGACAGCGGCATAGAAGTCGTAGACGCACTTATCGCATACGATCATCCAGATGCAGAAGCACTAGAAAAGTGCAGAGAGCTAGCAGAAAAACTAATGAAGTAGTTATCAAGGAGCGCTGAGCCCCCTTGGCGCCCCTTGTACATATATAAAAAAACTGCCCGTCAAGGCAGTTTCTTGTATTTATGCTGTTAAAACCATTATCCAAGTAAAATATCCAGTATCATCATAATTACAAAACCAAAGATGATACCGTAAGTCGCTTCACGCTCGTAACCCTTAGAGTGCGTTTCAGGAATGATCTCGTCACAGATAACAAAAAGCATCGCGCCCGCAGCCGTAGCAAGCACCACAGGAAGTGCAGGCTTAAATACATTTACAAGACTGTAACCAAGGAGCGCTCCCACCGGCTCAACTAAACCAGTTAAGGCAGCCACCATGAAGGCGTACTTCGTAGTGTAATTCTCACGCACAAGACTCAAGGCAACAGCTAGACCCTCAGGCATATTTTGTATACCGATACCAAGAGCAAGCGCAAGACCATCGTTAATATTTTCAGTACCAAAGCCAACACCAGTCGCCATACCCTCAGGAAAATTGTGAATGGTGATCGCGATGATAAATAACCAGATTTGACTTAAAGAAGACGATGCGCCCTCACGCCTCTTGTCAATAAGGTGCTCGTGCGGCGAAAACTTGTCAATCATGTCAATTACGAACGCGCCAAAGATGATACCCAAAGAAGTAATCATAACCGCCTTGACGTCGCCACCGCCATATTCAATCGATGGCATAACCAAAGAGAAACAAGTCGCCGCAAGCATGATACCAGCAGCAAAGCCAAGCATCATGTCAAGAAGCTTTTGCGAAACATTCTTCGTGAAAAAGACAGGCACCGCGCCCAAAGCAGTCATTAGTCCCGGAAAGACAAGACCAAAGGCAACAATCGTCTCCCTTGTAAAATATTTATCCATAATAAATCTCCTTTAAATAATACTAAAAAGATTATATTATATAGCTAATTAAAAGTCAATAAAAAGGGTAAAAATACATAAAGGAGTTGATAAAATGTACTATATAGATACACTTAAGAAAGAGCATGAATATATAATTAAGCTCACAGACCACATACTAGAAGTCTCTAAAGATATAATGCATGGCCATGTCAATGGAAGTGCCATAAGGACCATAACAGAGGTGATTAAAAATTATGCCGACGGCTACCACCACAAAAAAGAAGAGGACCTAGTCTTTAGAGCCATGTTAGACCACCTTGGCGAGCTTGCAGAAAAACTCATTACAAGCGGCATGCTAGTTGAGCACGACCTAGCTCGCTACGAACGAATGATGATAGATGAAAGCCTTAAACACTATGAAGAAAATCAAACAGACGAGGCGCACCTTGAACTGATAGGCCACCTAATGAGCTATCGCTCGCTGTTAATCCGCCACGCAGACAAAGAGAATAAAGTCGTCTATCCATTCGCAATGAAAAACCTTCCAGAAGAGATTCAAAAGAAATTAGATGAAGAGACAAAAGCCTTTGAAAAAGAAAATAAAGAGCAAAGAGACAGATACCTAGATATTATAAATAAATTCTAAATATGACGAAATTGTAAGAAATTTTACAAAGCAAAGCACAAACGCTACTTAATGAGTACATAGCACTACAGTAGCGTTTTTCTTTGTGTCAATATCACCATAAAGCGCCTTGCATTAAATATTAATAAGTGATATAATACTCATATTATAATAGAGATATTATAATAAAATTTAAAAAAGAAAGGAGGGGAGAAAAATGAACAGAAAATTAAGAGTAATAATACTCACAATGGTTCTAACTGTTCTTATGTTTGGAGGCACACGTTTGATGGCAAAAGGCAACTTAGACGTGAACACTACAGAAGCTTCTCAAACAGAAACTCCCAAAGATGAAGGAAATTTAGAACCAATTGCTAACGGTGATAAGGAGGCGCCTTTAGTTGACACTACAGAAGAAAACACAGAAAGTGATGTTATAGATGCTAAAGACAGCGAAAAAACCGACATGGGGGGGGTAACAAATCCCGATAATGAAGGAGAAACTCCAGATGCTAATCAAAATGATAAGGCTGGAGATGAAAACGCTGATAAAGCAAAAGACGCAGCTAAAGGTGATGCCAATGGTGAAAAAGCTGACACTCCAAAAGAAAGTGGTGAAGCAAAGGCTGAAGAAGGTAAAGATACCGATGCACAAAAATCACTAGAAGAAAATAAGGAAAGCGCAAAAGGTAATGGCGCAGAAGACGGAGCAGCACCAGCAAAGGCACTAGAAGCACCGGCAGGAGAAGGTGAAAGAAAAACTGGTGAAGGTGAAGAACCTAAACAAGAAGTTAATCCAGATGCTAACCCTGATCTAAAAGCTTTACAAGATCAAATCAATGCTGAAAAAGATCCAAAGAAAAAAGCTGAACTTCAAAAGAAGTACAATGATAAGTATTTGGAAGAAATCGGTAAGTCTGAAAAGCTTAATAAAGATATCTTAAATCGTTTTACAGACAAAGACAGAACTCAAAGATATTATGAACTTAAAGACGAGTACGATAAATTAGCAGCTCAAGCTAAGAATGAGAAGCTAAGTCAAAAACAACTTGATGAGATCAAAGCAAAGTTAGATACACTGAATAAAGAGCTAGGTGAGTATAAAGTACCACGTAAGTTGGATACAGATGAAAAAGGTGCTCAAGATAAGCTTGCAGAATCTGTTGATGTACCAGGCTTACAAGCTGGAGCTACACAAGATGCAGAAGCAAAGCTAAAAGCATATAATGATGCAAAAAAGGCCTTAAAAGATGCACTTGACCCAGAAAAAGCTAGAACAACAACAGCAGAAGAATTAAAGAAACTATTAGAAGACTTCGATAAAGCTGAAAAAGAACTAAAAGATGGTATAAAAGATGGTTCAATTACACCAAAGTATACAAATGGAGAGCCAACAGTAAAAGTCTTTCCATTGGATAGTTCAGGTAAAGTTGGAAATGAGCTTAATAGAGATGACGATACCTACTACATTCCAGACAATACAGACATCAATTTATTAGTTCATGTAAGTAAAGACGAAGAGCCAAAAGATTTCACTTTTACAATCAAAGCTTTAGATAAAGGAGCAGAGATTAAAGGCGAAGAAGCTAAAAATCTTGCTTTCCTAAATGGCAATCCAGTTGAGCTTAAGAAAAACGAAGACGGATCTTATTCATTTACAGTAAGCTCCGCCAATATGAACTTCGGTATCGCTCAGTTAAGATTTAACGTTCCAGGCTTTAAAGCAGCTTTCCATAACGGTTTTGACCTTGAAATGGATTTAGGAAATAACAATAAAGTTACTAAGCAATTTAGAATTACTAAAAAAGGTTATGAAGACGATGCTAAAATCGATGGAAAAGGATCAGATACTGATAAAAATCCAAAAGATATTCCAGAGATAGATGCAGGTAAGACTGAAAATGCTATAGTTGATAAAGATACTGATAAAGTATTTGACTTCTTTACTTATTTAAAGAAATCAAATACCTACATCGATCAAGTAACATTCAACTCAGGCAATGGTGAGTCACTTCCACTAAACTCAGTTGATATAACAATTACAGTTCCTAAGTCTGGCGAAAGTAATTTTGCTGAAATGATTCACAAATCAGGACTTGAATATTACGATTTAGGAAATGGCAAGTATCAATTAAAGCTAAAGACAAAAGTCTTTGGTGGCAATCTTACTAAAACTGAAGATGGAAAATTGATGTATAATAATCAAGAACTTACAGCTGCAAATCTAAAAGACGTTGTTTTAGAAAATGCTGGCAAAAAAGTTTATGTTGATAGTGATGGCAAGACCCATAACATCATCACAAGCGAAGTTCTTGAAGGCGGAGACTACAAAGTTGAAGGTGGAACACTTTCTAAAAAGAACGCTTCAAATGAATATGAAGTAATCGGAACTTTTGTTAATGGCAAGATTGAAAAAGATGGAACAACTTATGTTTTAGATGGTAATAAGTTAATAACTTATACTAACGAGTATGATGTTTATGACGGATATGTAGCTAATAAAGATGGCAAAGCAGATCCAGACGTAACACCAACATATAAAGGAAAGCAAGTTACTATCGAAACAACAAAGGATGGTAAGACAGATAAATCTTATGGCGGAACTATAGTTACAGATGCTAAATATGATAAAAACGGTAAAATCTTTAATGATAACACATATGAAGGCGTAGCAGGAGATCAAGTAATTGACTCAACAGGTAAAAAATCAACTGTAAGTTCTAAAGGAAAACAATTAACTGAAGTAAAAGATGATAACGGAAAATTACTTTATAAATACTTTGTTGAAGACGGAGAAACTTATCGTATAGTTAGTAACGCTGTATTTAATGGTGACTACATCGTTGACGGTCTTGAATATAACAAGGGTCTATCACTTATCGACAAGTTCGGTAAGAAGATGAATATAGAAGTTTCTAAAGACGACACTAAAGGAACTTACACTTTCACTAGAACAGTGAAAAAGGGGGACAAGACAACAACAGAAACTAAGAATAGCGGAAAAGATGGCAACAGAACTATAATAGTTTCAATTGATGAAAATGGTCAAATCTTAGTTAACAGTAAAAACGAAGTTATTGCTAATACGGGCAATAAATACACTATTGTAGGTAATAAATATTACTACGATGGAACAAAATTTGTTGAAGCAAAAGGCGATGGACTAAAAGGCAATAAATTCCTTGCTGACTATACACCTACAGATCTTAATAAAACAATTAAGAACTATTATAAAGATGACGATAAAGTTGTCAAAATTACTGATTTAGACAAGAAAACTAAATATGAAGGCAGTTTAAATCCAGAAGATTACTACATTGTTGACAATAAAGTCTATGTAAAGAAAGGCGATATCTATATATCAGCTGATCCCGATAAGACTGATGAGATATTAACAGAAAAAACTATTGCCAAAATAGTTCAAGTTTTAGGTAATGGTGACGATGCTATTCAAAAAGTTACCGATGAAACAGATATCTTTAACGCTATTAAAAATGCAAAATTTGCTTTAAGATTCCCAGGCTTCTTAGCTGGTAAAAACGTTGTATACAATGTACACGCAGAAGTTAAGGCAACATATAAGAAGCCAGATCCAACAACTGGCGAACTTAAAGACACAGATGTATTTAGCGAAGAAGATGGTATTAAGAAGATCGATAAATTCTTTACACTAAAGAACGAAAAGAAAACAATTACTAAGTTCTTTAAGTATGCACCAGATGAATTAACAAAGGATCCTGCGGTAAATCTTCATTTCTTCAACATTTTCTACAGAAATGCTAATGATAGAGATAGAGATCAATTAATCGTTGACTTATTAGATACAGAAGCAAAAGCTGAAGAAGCTAAAAAAGCAATTGAAAATGCAAATGGAGAAGATGCTAAAAAAGCTGCTCAAGATGCATATGACAAATTTGTTAAGGCAAATAAGGAAAAGCTAGCTCTTATAGCTAAGTTTAAAGAAGAACTTAAGAGACTTTATAATGGTGCAAAATTTGACACTGAAGAACAAAATAATAAAAAGACTTTAATCATTAAAGATAAAGATGGTAACAAAATCGAAGCAAATGAATTGAATAAGATGCGTTCACTTCTTTGGGAAGTTGGTTTTAACAACGAAGAAGGAAGCTTGTTCCCAGAAAATAAAGATACTGAAATCATTATCGAAGACAACAACATGGACAATCGTTTGATCTATGATGAAATCATCGTGAATGATACTAAAGAAAAATGGGATGAATATAAGAAGGCTTTTGAAGAAAAGTCTGAAAACGAAGGTAAAAAATTTGGCAACGAAGAATATTTCTTCTTAGATCAAATTAAAGACATTCGTTTCGGAGTAAGTCCAAACTATATAGAAGGACGTTTTGTTCCGTTGGGAGAAAACTTCAAGATTACTGGTCAAGAGATTATTGACAAGCTTAACGAATTAACAGAAGGCAGCAATGAGGCTACTATCACAAAGAATGGTATTGACTTTAAAATCACTCGCGATAAAGCCAATGGACAAGTAAGAATAAAAGTGATGAACGCTTTCTACAAGAAAGTAGAAAATGATGATACACACAAATTCGAAAGTCCTGTACAAAAAGTTTATCAAGATAAAATAAGTAGTTTATTAGAAAAGGTTGATAATCTAAACGAAAATAATATCGATGATTTTGTTAAGGCACTTCATGATGAAAAATCAGAATGTTTTGGTATTATCAAAGAAAAACTTACAGAAGAGTTTAATAAGGTTAAAAATGATGCTACTAAACTTGCAGCTTTCAAAGCAAATCTTAAGAAAGAAATCCAAAAGATTCAACTAGGCTACCTTGATTCTAAAAAGAATGACGGCAACTACAAATACGACGATATGCGCTTTAACGCAATCCGTATCGGTTTAAATCCTAACATCACTATCGGCGGAGCATTGACACCACAAAATATTAAAAAGCTTGGTATAACATCAGTTATCGTTCCAGATATCGACATACCTTATACAGATGAATTTGGTAATCCGCTTACAAACAAAGACATGTATGTAAAAGCTGAAATCGAAAACATTTTGAAAAATGGTATTGGTGAAGACGCCAACAAGAAGACTTACAAAAAAGATGATTTGAAAAACGAAGAAAAGTTTAGAGAAATCATGATCGAAGCCTACAAGAGAGTTAATGCTAAGATTAATAAAAATGAAATCGAAATTAAATATCTTGTAACTATTGATGAAGCTAATAAAGATAAAGTCGGTATGGAAAAGTACACTGTTACAAAAGGCAGTGAGCTTGATTATAAAGACCTAGCTGTTAACGATCAAAGCCTAAAGAATAAGAATGGCTATGCTATCAATCCATGGTATATCGGTGAAGGCGATAACGCTAAATCAGTTGAAAAAAGATTCGAAGAAAAATTTGGCAAAGGTAAATTCGAAAACAAAGATGAATATAAAGCTCTTCGTGACATGCCTATCGACATAGCTGCTTACTATATGTCAAAGCAAGGATACGATAGAAGCAGATATGCAAACCATGCAAACTATAAGCTATCTGGTGGAGATAAAAAAGACGGTATATTTGGATCAGACAGTGATTGGCACAAGAAGATATGTTATCCAGGAATTGGTTACTGTATTGAACAAGCAGGCGGAGACCAAACTCCGGGAACAAATCCGGAAGAAGGAAAATTCGGAACTGAAGGTAAAAATGGAGCCGATTTTGAATTAACATATGAGCCTACAAACGATGGACCAGATAAAGAAAATCCAAAGGTTGACAAGAAAACTGAAGATAAAGACAAGACAGTAGATATTTCTGGTGAAGATGAAAAATCAGTTGATTTCACTATCGACGTAACAGTTGATAAGATGACTAAAGAACAAAAGGATATAGCGGATGCCTTAACACCAGATTATGATAAGGAAATGACTGAGGAAGAAAAGGCAAAGGCTGAAGCCGAAGCTAATGAAGCAAAGAAGCATTATAATGAAAAAACAGGCTACTATGAGTATGATAATTCTTTAATCATTGATATATTACCAGAAATCTTTAAGCTAAAAGATGGTACAAAACTAAGTTTTGAAGCTAACAGAGAAAAATTAATGGCCAACGGAGCTAATAAGGATTTTGCAGATGAAAAAGAATTCGAAAAATGGCAAAAAGGCATTGAGTACTTCTACACTGATGACTTAGAAGCTGAATATAAGAGACTAAGTAAATCATCAGACAAAGTAGATAAGGAAAAGGCAGAAGTTCTTAAAAAGGCTATCGAAGATGCTAGAGCAAATGGCAAGATAAAAGAAGGTCAAAAAGTACAAGCAGTTCTTGCTTGGATACCTAAGTTTGAAGCACCACATGGTTCTGAAAATCAATTTACATTTAAACTTTCAAATGTTTTTGTAGACAAGAAAAAATATAAAGACTTCAAAGACAATGTTATTGGTACAAACTATACTAATGATGCCGCTTTTGGTGACAAGGCTAAGTTCTACTTTGGTAGCACTACAGTAAATATTTATGAAGATCATAAAGGTAAGGTCAATAAATATCTTCAAGTCTTAGATAAAGATGGCAATGTTATTGACAAAGATAAAGCCGATGGTTGGTTCATGGGCGGTACTGAATTAAAATTTGGAGACAAGTTTAACTATAGAATTGAGCACTTTAACAACACAGGAGTTATTGACGTCCCAGGAACTGCGAATAACAAGTCTGAGATAAAGATTGAAGATATATTTGCTAAAGTTACTGACAATGGTTTAAAACCAGTTCTAAGAGATTACATTACAAGTGATCTTGAACAGTATTCGGTTATATACAAGATAGGTGATAAATCTTATAGTGAAGAAGAACTTAAAAAGGCAGTTGCAGATAAAAAAGTAAAACTTTCTGACGTAACAAGCGTTATACTAGAAGGAAAATTTGAAAATGGCGCTACTAATCACTTTGATATACCGATGATGATACCTCAAATCGATGCAAAGATTGATGACAAGGGTGATGTATACTACACTGGCGAAGACGGAGACAAGAAAGTTATTGGCAAGGCAGAAGACTTCTTTAACTTGAAAGATTTAACTGATAAAGAAAAAGAATTAATCGCTAAGAACACAGTTAAAGATTCAAATACTGTTACTGTATATCTTGAAAAAGAAAGATTCATCAGAGTGTTCAAGGAATTCCTTGCAGCTAATGGCGAAAAGCTAAAGAATCTTGATAACTTAGAAGCAAAATTTGATGTATACCAAATCATTAAAGATGAAAATGGCAATGTTATTAAGAAAGAAAAAGTTGGCGAGTTAAAAGCTAATAAGGCAAATGACTTTACTGACATGCTTGATCATTTACCAATCTTTAAGAAGACAACTACTGTTGATGAAAAAGGTAATGTTACTGTAAATCAAATTAATTACGAGTATGAGCTTGAAGAAGCTGCAATGCCAGGCTTTGAATCAAAGGTTTATAAGATTGATGACGATAAACTTGGTTTTGTATGGCAAGCAACTAACACTGAAAAACCAGAAAAACCAGAATATCCAGGCGACAATCCTAAGAAAGAAACTGAGGAAGTTACTGTAAGTATAAGTGTTAACAAGGCTTGGGAAGTTCTTAATAACGGATCAAAACCAAGCATTCAAGTTGAGCTTTATGCTAATGGTAATGCTACTGGCAAGATCTTCACATTAGGCGAAGGTAACTGGAGCGCTACTTTTAAAGATCTTCCAGCCAAGGATAAAGACGGTAATGACATCATCTACACTGTAGTTGAAGTTGGTTCAGAAAATAATATTACTATGATTGGTGATAGAAAGTTTGAAGTAATTTACAGCACTAATGAAGATGGTAGCATAACTATCTTAAATAAAGAAGTGCCAAATGAAGAACCAAAGGATAAGGAAGAGCCTAAGAAGGACGAGCCTCACGATGACGAAAATGACAGAGACCGGGATCAAGGTAAGAACAGATTACCTAAGACTGGTGTAGCTGAAGACTTAGCTAGCATCTACTTTGCCTTCGTATTATTACTCGGCTTAGTATTTATCAAAAAGAGATATCTTGTAAAATAAGGAGTTAGTATGAAGAGATCAAAGATATTAATCAATATACTCATTGTTATAACAAGTTTATTTTTAATATACAAGGTCTACTCATACATTGACGTAAAAAGACAAGAGAAAGAGTCTGTGGACATCTATAAGAAGATTGAAGATATAGGTCTTAAGAGGACTAAGGACCTTGGCGAGGACCATGGTGATGCCTATAATGGTGCTGATGAAAATGATGATGACGCGAAGAAGGTCGACTTTGATGCGCTTGAGTCCATTAGCAAGGACATCGTCTCATGGATCGAGTCGGATGAGGGAAGTATAGACTACCCTGTCGTAAAGGGCAAGGACAATACTTACTACCTTTATCACGCGGTCACTGGCCAAAGGAATTTGGTCGGATCCATCTTCATGGACTACAGAAACGAATCGATGGCGGACCCGATGATCATGATCTACGGACACGTGGTCAAGAACGGTACGATGTTCGCTTCGCTTCATGAGTTTAAGAAGAATCCCACTGAGACTGGCTTTACTATATACACAAGGGAGCAAGATTTTAGAACCACTTGCGTCCTTGCTGCCAGGGTCTCGGGCGAGACGTATATCAATCCAAAGGATTACAAGACTTTTGAAAAAAGAAAAGAACTCTACAGCTTTCTTAAGAAGCACGCCGTGTACGACACGGGCTACGAGCTTAAGGAAGATGACCAGATCATTAATCTAGTCACATGCACTTATGAGGCCAAGAATCAAAGGCTCATAGTGATGACGGTTGTAGATAGATAAGAGATGCCTCTATGTAGTGATACATAGGGGCTTTTCTTTTACCTTGATTATGGTAATGGCGGGCTTTACTATTGGTGATGCGATTATTTACTTAGCCTTAACGCGCGTAAAAAATTTTTTAATAATGATAGTTTAGTATTATATATAAAGGATAAAAGATATTTGCTTGGGGCATTACAATTCATATAAATGATACATTGATAAAACTTTATAAAAACGCGTTTTACTATAATATTTTCTTATACATTCGTATTCCGCACAATTCTACTTTACAAAAATAAAGTTCTATGATATAATATATGTAAATCAAAAGGAGAATGATTTAAATCAGTAAAGGATTACACAAAATATTACGCAAAATATAGATATGGGGTGATGATATGCTACTGATTGAAACTTTATTTATTGTACAAATATTCATATTCGTATTCTTTCCTACTATGAAGGAACAAAATAAACTAGTGGAAGGAATCAACAACTGCGAAAGCGAAATTAAGTTCGAGAAAGTACTTATCAAGAACGACTCCGAATGGGATGCAGCTTTACAAGAGGTTTATGACATCATTAAAGGACGAAGCGACTGTAAGTTTGGTGTCACGGACTTTGAGAAGATTTCGTCTAGCTACAGTAAGTCGGGGCAGACGCTGACCATTAAGCCTAAGTTTAAGCAAGATATTAGCATATTAAATGTTAAGAAAGCGAAAACTGATGGCTATGCAAAGGAATTAAAAAATGTGGTTGAATCTTGGCCTAAGAATCTCAGCGACATAGAAAAAATAGAAGAGATCAACGACTACATAATCGGTAAGTCTGACTACTACTACGAAGTGCTTAACAGCGCTCAAGGTGATAACATGACTACAAAGAATGGTTTTTATTACTATTCTTGGCAAGCCATCATGGACGAAGGCAAAGGTGTATGCGAAGCGTACGCTGGCTTATTCAACCGTATGTGCGAGCTATGCGGCATTGAATGCGAAATTGTTTCTAATGCTGATCACGCTTGGAACAGAGCAAAGGTCAATGGCGAGTGGAAATACTTCGACGTAACTTGGAATGACACTACTAATAAACATAGGAAGTACTTTAATTTAACTCAAGCGCAAATGGCCGCTGACGGCGAACATTAATTAATATGAGATATTACGAGGTCTGCATCATATGTGCGGACCTTTTTCTGCGATTGACAAAGAAGCTTCTTTGATATAAAATGTAAGTAGAAAATGATATAAGGAGTGATATACATGGCAGAATATAAAGAAACGCTTAAGAAGGTACTTGATGAATTTCAAGCTGAGGCGAATTTAAAGGAAGGCGAGATACTTGTCGTGGGCTGCTCAACTAGTGAGGTTGTTGGTGGACGCATAGGCAAAGCATCGTCAATGGATGTCGCTAAAGACTTTATCGATGTCTTTATGGATTTTGCAGAAGAACACAAAATCTTCCTTGCATTTCAATGCTGCGAGCACTTAAACAGAGCAATCGTCACTACAAGGGAGTGCATGGAGAAATATTTCTTAGAAGAAGTAAGCGTGGTGCCTAAGATGCACGCGGGCGGATCGATGGCGACTATCGCGTACAAAAAATTAGCTGATCCAGTAGTTGTTGAATGGATTCAGGCGCATGGCGGCCTTGACATCGGCGATACCTTTATCGGCATGCATATAAAGCCAGTTGCAGTACCTGTAAGAGTCAGTGTTAAGGAGATAGGTGAGGCGCACTTAACACTTGTTAGAAGAAGACCAAAATTAATAGGCGGCGAAAGAGCACAATATAAGTAGATTTATGAGGAGTGATGAGCTCCTCTTTTTTATTGGGCGTGGTCATATAAGCGCCGCGCGCTATACATATGCCGAGCTTTATACAAGTGCCGCGCGCTATATAAGTGCCGAGCATTTGTTTAGTAAATTCACTTATCATGGCAAGGCCATAAGCAAAAGCAAATTTACTTATCGTGGCAAGGCCATTAGCATAAGCAAAAACAAAAAGAAAATTTATTTACAAAAATTTTCTTGCGATTTTAAATATAAAATATTTAAAATCTATATCATGGCAAGGCCATTAGCATAGTGAAAATTATCAAAATAATCTCTCTGACTGCTTTACAAAAAGCGGAATTTATGATAAAATGATAGGAGAATAATTTTAATTATTATCAAAGGAGGATAAAATGTACGATATAATTGTAGTGGGCGCCGGCCCTGCAGGTGTTTCTGCTGCTCTATATGCTAAGAGCCGTGGCTTCAGTGTGCTTTTGTTAGAGAAGGACGAAGTTGGCGGTCTTATTAAAGGTGTTTCGCATGTGACTCACTATGTGGGTTTATCTGAGGACGAATCGGGCGAAACGTTCAGGGAAAAGCTTGAGGCGCAAATCGCGGACGCGGACATCGAGCTAAAGTACGAAGAGGTTATCGAGCTTGATTTAAGATATGAGCTAAAAAAGGTTAAGACTAGACAAAATTCATACAATGCCAAGGCGGTTATACTTGCGATGGGATCTACTCCAAAGGATTTAGGTCTTGAAAATGAAAAGGAGATCGGGGTTGAACACTCTGCTTTGGGTCTTGATGAGGAGATTGAGGACAGAATCATCTTCGTAGCGGGTGGCTCGGACGGAGCGGCTAAGGAAGCTTTATATCTATCGAAGCTTGCGAAGAAGGTCTACCTTGTCGAAGAAAAGGACGAGCTTGGCATGATTGACGAGTTTAAAGAAAAGATCGAAGCCTCTGACAATATCGAGGCGATGACATCCTCCAAGATTGTGAGTGCAAGCGGAACTAGGGACAAGATCACTGAAGTTTGTATTTACGATTCGGCTGAAAAGGAAGAAAAGCTATTTGAGAATGGCGAGGATGAATTCCTAATATTTGCCTACATTGGCCAAAGGCCAAACACTGAATTAATCAAGGACAGCGTTGAGATGGCTGGTCCATATATCAAGACTGACGGAGTTAAGACATCTATCCCAGGTGTATTTGCCTGCGGTGACATTATAGATAAAAAGATAAGACAGATAGCAACTGCTGTAGCTGAGGGCTGCACTTGCGCTATCGAAGCACAAAAATATTTAGGATATTAATATTAAAAAGAGGGGTGTAAAGATGGAGTTTATTGGAGACGCATTAACATTTGACGATATACTACTAGTACCAAATTTTTCGGAGATATTGCCAAAACAAACTAATACTGAAACAAGATTAACTAAAAAGATCAAGCTAAACATACCGATGATGAGTGCTGGTATGGATACTGTTACTGAATCAAAGATGGCTATCGCGATGGCTAGAGAAGGCGGTATTGGTATCATTCACAAGAACATGTCGATTGAGGACCAAGCTATCGAAGTTGACAGGGTAAAAAGAAGTGAACATGGTGTAATCACTGATCCATTCTATTTATCTGCTGAACACAAGATTGCTGACGCTGAAGCTATTATGAAAAAGTACAAGATTTCTGGTGTGCCTATAACTGATGAAGACGGCAAACTTGTTGGTATCATCACTAACAGGGACATGAGATTCGAAACTAATATGGAAAAGAAGATTGGCGATGTCATGACTAAGGAAAACCTTGTAACTGGCAAGGTTGGTGTATCTATGGACGAAGCTTTAGAGGAAATGAAGGTTCATAAGATTGAAAAGCTTCCTATAGTTGATGACGACTTCCATTTGAGAGGATTAATCACTATTAAGGATATAGAAAAATCCATCGAATTCCCTAACTCAGCTAAGGACGAACAAGGCAGACTTCTTTGCGGAGCGGCTGTTGGTATAACTGAGGATATGCTTGAAAGGGTTAAGGCTCTATACGAAGCAAAGGTTGACGTTGTCGTTCTAGATACTGCTCACGGTCACTCAAAGGGCGTACTAGACGCGGTTAGAAGCATTAAGAAGGAATTCCCTGACTTACAAGTCATAGCAGGTAACGTGGCAACTTACGAAGGCACTAAGGCTCTTATGGATGCTGGTGCTGACTGCGTTAAAGTTGGTATCGGACCTGGATCTATCTGTACAACTAGAGTTGTTACTGGTATCGGTGTTCCTCAAGTAAGCGCTATCATGGCGGCTTACAAGGCATCTCAAGAAACTGGCATACCTATAATTGCTGACGGCGGTATTAAGTACTCAGGAGACATCACTAAGGCAATAGCTGCTGGTGCGGACGTTGTTATGATGGGATCCTTATTCGCAGGTACTGACGAATCACCAGGAGAAGAAGTTATCTTTGAAGGCAGAAGATATAAGGAATATAGAGGCATGGGCTCACTTGCAGCAATGAAAGCTGGTTCATCTGACAGATATTTCCAATCAAAGGCTAAGAAGTATGTACCAGAAGGTGTTGAAGGTAGAGTTCACTACAAAGGAAAAGTTGGAGAAGTTATTTATCAATTGCTTGGCGGCTTAAAATCAGGTATGGGCTACCTTGGATGCAAGGACATTCCTACACTTAAGTCAAATTCAAGATATGTACAAATCACTGGAGCTTCACTAATTGAAAACCATCCACACGATATCACTATAACTAAGGAAACTCCTAATTATTCACCAAAGAATAATAGGGACTAAGATATGGAAAAGATGAAAAATGTTTTAGACAAAGGATATGTAAGGCTCGTAAACCACTTAGGTAGCGACCTTACTGTAGTAAACGCGGCAAGAGTTTCTTATCAAAAAGAATCTTTTGAATTAAATCAAAATGACGAGAAATTAATTAGCTTCTTAGCTAAGAATGATCACACATCGCCATTTAGACATGCGATGCTACAATTCGAAGTGTATGCGCCACTGATGGTAGCAAGACAATGGTGGAAGTACATCGTTGGCTCATCTCACATGGAAGGCATTGGTGACACAATGAACGGCTGGAACGAATCTTCAAGACGCTATGTAACTGAAGAACCAGTTTTCTATGTACCAAGCGAAAATGAATGGAGAAGCATGCCTGACAATAAAAAGCAAGGCAGCGGCGATCCAGTTGCGACTGAATTAGGAGCTGAATACACAAAAGATTTACTTGAGCTTATAGAAAAAGGTGAAGGACTTTACGAAAAAGCTATGGAAGACGGCATTTGCTCTGAACAAGCAAGACTTTTCCTACCAGCTTACGGCTTATATGTAAGATGGTACTGGACTGCATCTCTTCAATCGGTTGCGCACTTTATTAAGCAAAGGATGGACGCGCACGCGCAAAAGGAAATCAGAGATTACGCAAAAGTTGTCTACGACTTAAGCTTAGAACAGTTCCCAGTAGCTATGAAGGCTCTTATCGAGCACGCAAATTAATGATAATATATTTTACAAGGCACGGATTAACTAAATACAACAAGGAGAGGAGAATTCAAGGCTTACTTGATTCTCCTCTTACACTTGAGGGCAAAGTAAAGGCGAAGGAGCTAGGGACTAGATTAATAGATGAAGGTATAGAAGTCATATACTCCTCCGATCAAAAGAGGGCTATGGATAGCGCAAAAATAATTAACGAAGCGCTTGAACTTGATATAATAGCTGACAGAAGACTTAGAGAGGTATCAATGCTTAGCCATGAGGGTATGACTTGGGCCGAGAGCGTCGCGACTGACCCGGAGCGCGAAGACTTGATTATGTCAAGACCGGACCTTTTTAACGAGGGCGGCATCTACCCATATAGAGACGCACGTGAAGACGCAGAGGCCTTTATTGAAGCACTCGTGAAAAAAGATTATAAGAAGGTACTCGTTGTAACTCACGGCAGCAAGCTAAGAGTGATAACGACTGTACTAGAAGGACTTGATTTAAAGGATACAAATAAGGTGGAGCTCATAAAGGGGCTGAGCCTTAAGATATATGATTACGGTGGAGGCGCGTTTAAGCTCCTTCATGACGATAAAGATTACGACAACTTTGTATAGGAGGCGAAAGATGACAGAAGATAGATACATGAATCCCTTGGTTCGAGAGCCAATATATAAATTACTAATAAAATATGGTGTTCCATCGATACTTTCTTTTTTAGTGAGTGCCGTATACAATATAGTTGACCAAATATACATAGGTAATATCGTAGGACACTTAGGCAATGCTGCAACGACCGTATCATTTCCTATAACAACTATATCTACGGCGATAGGTTTGCTCCTAGGTATAGGTACTGCATCGAACTATAGTATATACAAAGGCAGAGGCGAGGACGATAGAGCAGAAAGGATAGTTGCTACAGGCATAAGCGCCTTATTGTTTTTATCAAGCTTAGAATTAATCTTAGTAGTAAGTTTTATTAACCCTTTGCTTAAATTATTTGGTGCGACTGAAGCAAGTTTTTCTTATGCATTTGATTATTCAGTAATAACGTCTTATGGAATAGTATTTTTAGTCTTTTCCATTGCTCTATCACATATAATCAGGGCGGATGGCTCGCCAAAGTATGCGATGTTTATAAATGTTGTTGGAGCAGTGTCAAATATTTTCTTAGACTATATATTTATGGTGAGCTTTGACATGGGCATCAAAGGCGCTGCCTGGGCAACATTCATCGGACAGTTGATTAGCTTTATTTTAGCTATGTACTACATTTTATTTTTAAAAGATAATCCAATTAGGAAAAAAGATTTTAAAATTTCTGGTGAAGAGCTTATTGAAATATTAAAATTAGGTTCGGCTGCTTGCATCAATCAATTGGCCATGGTAGTCGTTCAGATAGTTATGAATAACGTCATTACTCACTACGGCGCGATGAGTAAGTACGGACAAGACATACCGCTAGCCGCAATAGGTATAGCGTCAAAAATCTATATAATATTGATAGGCTTTAACATAGGCCTAGCTCAAGGCGGACAGCCAATCATCGGCTACAATTACGGAGCAAAAGTATATAGACGTGTTAAAGACACTTATCTGACTACAGTCAAAATCTCATTTATCTACAGCACAATATTTTTCCTTGTAGCTGAGATATGGCCACAGGTCTTTATCAATATATTTGGCGTAGGAGATGAACTTTATATGGAGTTCACTACGATACTTTTGAGAATCACGCTGATTATGACAGCCTTTAACGGACTTCAACCGATCACGGCGAACTTTTTCACGTCCATCGGCAAGGCGCGTTTAGGTATATTCGTCTCATTAACAAGGCAAGTACTTTTCTATTTGCCACTAATTATAGTTTTGCCACGTTTCTTTGGCATACTAGGAGCGCTTTATGCAACACCAATCGCAGACTTCATAGCCTTTCTATTAGCAATGTTCTTTGTTATTAGAGAGTTCAAGGCCATGAGCAAGGCGGGAGATGAGGTAATTTTAGATGCAGAAATTCATTAAGTTTTTTAAAATATTTTTAATATCGTTACTAGTTTTTATACTGTTCTTTGGCCTATATTATTATAGAAAGCTATCAAAGAAAGACAACAAGCTAGTCATAGTCGACGAAACTAAGATAAATCAAAAGACTGAGGAGAAGCTTGAGGGCGAGCTGGTCTTCGCTTTCTTCGGTATTGACGGGGAGAGAGGACTTGATTATATCAGGAAAAAACTTGCGACTCTTGATGGCAAAACTGGTGAAGACAGGTATTTTACTACAGGAAACCCATCTGACACGATAATGATTGTTAAGATTGACAAGAAAACGGGTAAAGTAAATGTAGTGAGCGTACCAAGGGACACCAAGATCAAGATAGCTGGGCACGAGGGCATGAGAAAGATTAATGCATCTTTTGCGAAGGACGGTCCATACGCAGCCATCGACACGCTTAGAGAGTTTTCAAACGTTGATGTGACTAATTACATCGCCGTTGACTACAAAGGCGTTAAGGCCATAGTCGAAATTATAGGCGGGGTTGAGGTCGATGTGCCATTTGACATGGACTACGATGACCCGACAGATTCGCCGCCATTACACATTCACCTAAAAAAAGGCAAGCAAAAGCTTGATGGCAAGGGTGCGATGGAGTTTCTTAGATTTAGAAAGTCAAATAAAGGTCAAGGCGACAAATTCCTTGGCGACGTCGGCAGAGTCACTCATCAACAGTACTTTATCCAGGAGCTTATGAAGCAAACGCTTAGCGCAAACAACGTGACTAAGCTGCCACGCATGATACAGGCAGGACTTGAGCATATACTCACAAACATAAGCATAGATGAAATGCTTGAACTGGCCAAAGTCTTTACATCGTATTCGCAAGATAAGCTTACAATCGAGACTATACCAGGCACAGACAAGTACGAGGGCGGCGCTTCCTACTTCATCGCAGATGAGGAAGAGACTGCTAAACTATTCACAAAGATATTTAAGTAAAGGGAGGAAGAAAGATGGACGCATTTTATTTTTATAATCCGGTTAAAATTCATTTTGGAGAAGGATCAATCAGGGCGCTAAAGGAAGAGATGAAGCCATATAAGAAGGTTTTACTTACTTATGGTAAGGGCAGCATCAAGAAGAACGGTATCTACGATAAGGTTATGGAAGCACTTGAAGGTAAGGAAGTTTACGAACTTTCAGACATAATGCCAAACCCAAGAGTTGAGAAAGTTTATGAAGGCATCAAACTTGTAAAGGATCACGAAATTGACTTCATCCTAGCAGTTGGCGGGGGCTCAACTATTGACTGCTCTAAGGCAATAGCTGCTGGCTCAAAGACTGACGAAGACTTCTGGAAGAAATATTTCATTGACAAAGACGATGTTTTAGACGCAACTCCATTAGGAAGCGTTTTGACAATGGCTGGAACAGGCAGTGAAATGGATAACGGCGGCGTTATCACTAACTGGGAAGAGCAAAAGAAGATAGGTTTCGGCGGCGAGCCATGCTATCCAAAATTTTCCATCCTTGATCCGACATACACATATTCATTACCAAAGCACCACTTAATCAGCGGTACAGTAGATATGTTCAGCCACATCATGGAAGAGTACTTCTCAATGCCTGACGAAGAAAATACTACTGATGAAATCAGTGAAGCACTTATGAGAACTGTAATCGAAAATATTTATATAGCTTTAGAAGACCCAAGAAACTACAGAGCAAGAGCAAATCTTATGTGGGCATCAACACTTGCTATCAACGGACTAACATCACTTGGCAAGCGCTCAGACTGGCTAAGCCACAGACTTGAACATACATTATCAGCCTTCTACGACGTTTCACACGGTATGGGACTTGCAGTAATGCATCCAAATTACCTAAAATATGTTTACAAGGGACATGAAAAGAAATTTAGAAGATGGGCAGAAAACGTTTGGAAGATGGATACATCTAATATGACAGACGATGAAGCCGCAATCAAATCCATTGAAAAGCTTCAAGACTTCTTCAAATCCATTGGCGCGCCAATAACACTTAAAGAGCTAGATATACCAAGAGACTCAATCGAAGCTATGGCAAAGAAGACAGACGTTTACAAGACAAGCTACTCGGATCTAAAACTTGAAGACATTATCAATATTTACGAACAAGCATACGAATAAACTATATATATATAAAGGAAGATGGTTTTAATTGAAAGACATAGAAACAGAAAGACTAATCTTAAGAGACGCGAGCGTAGACGACGCCGAAGATATGTTTGAGTACGCAAAGCTTGAGGAAGTGACAAAGTATCTTTCGTGGAAGCCGCATTTAAGCGTTAAAGACTCAGAGAAAATACTTGATATGCTAAGCAAAGAGGCAAAGGAGAAAGACTCATACACGCTCAAGGCAATAGTCCTAAAAGAAAATGACAAGATGATTGGGACCATAGACGCGAGAATCTTTGGCGATGGACTAAAGGACGCCGAGTTCGGTTATTGCCTAAACCCAAAGTACTGGAACAAAGGCTACATGAGCGAGGCACTAAAAGCTTTTATGGAAGCACTTCACAAGGAACATGGTGTGGAGAATGTATTCGGCTCATTCGAAAGAGAAAACATAGCTTCGAAGAGAGTCATGCAGAAGAATGAGATGTATTATTATGAGACGGTGAGACGTGTGTTCAAAAACAAAGGCGAAGTTGAGTTAATTAGATATAAGGAGTTAAGACTTTCTTAATTAATTAAAATATATTAATGGCAGTGGATTGATGGTCCACTGCTTTTTTATGTGCAAAAGCAATTTTGTATAAAGAGTAAAATTACTAAGTAAGTGACGGGCGGGTGATATATGACAAGTGGATGGCATATGACGAGGCAAAATTTCTATTCTTTCTCGTTCAAACTGCGTCTGAGGCTCGTTCGTTTTATTGACAATGCTCAAGTACATTTGTACGCTCCGCTTGTCAAAAAACTCCACTTCGCCTCATCCATCAGCTTGCTCCAAGAAATAATTAGAAATTTTAATAATAAAAGAAATTAGATGAGATAAAGAATAAAACAATGAATGTAGTTTTACTTCTCTTCTATTATATATATATACACTATAAATAGTATTAACTTTATAAGTAATACACAAGTGTTAAAATAATTTAAAAAAAATTAAAAAAAAGCTAAAAAAGACTTGACAAAGGTAAGTAATAAATGGTAGAATGGATAAGTCATCTGGAAAAACCATATGACAAGCAAAACTGAATAAAAGTGAAAAGAACGATTTAAACCAATCAATTTTTTATTGATAAATAATTTCGAATTTAAGAGCCAAGGATAACTTGGGATTAAATAACCATTTAATCGAGAGTTTGATCCTGGCTCAGGACGAACGCT
>QWCY01000074.1_pt1 | contig 147916 bp, 223 predicted proteins | sample 1972631 | NCBI WGS metagenome assembly QWCY01 (sample SAMN09866696, study PRJNA288562) | Human gut metagenome isolate pre1_stool, whole genome shotgun sequencing... | isolation source: gut | host: Homo sapiens | place: USA: California
TAAGATACTCACTTTTGGGAAAAGGGTTTCTTACCCTTTTCCCAATTTTTTGTTATCTAGACAGAAGAAGTATTTTTCCTGTTAAAAAGTGTACTTTTTCTCGGAAATTGTTAATGACTTTCTAAAAGACTGGAGCGAAGATCGCTTCCATCCTCGACCTTCTATCTAGTAATTTAGATTTGTTTATAGCAATAGCTAGATAGAAGGAGGTAAACAATTTGCCTAAATGTATTTTAGCTGAGTAGGGTGGAAAAGGTGGAGGCTCTCTTTCTCTTGTAAAAATTGAAGTAACCACTCCCCCTAATAAAACGAGCTATCTTGCTGGTGACACATTTAATCCTGCTGGAATGGTAGTTACCGCATCTTACGGCATGGATGGTGTTATTGTAACAACAGCAGAAGTAACTGGATATCAAGTTACTCCAAGTCCTTTAACAGACGGAGTTACTGAAGTAACTATTACTTATTCAGAACTCGGTGAAACTTGTCAAACTGCATAGAAGGTAACTGTTATTCATAAACTTCTTAGTATTTAGGTTACTACTAACCCAACTAAGATGACCTATGAATATGGCGACACCCTTCAAACAACAGGAATGGTAGTTACAGCGAGTTACTCTGATAGTAAAAGCGCGGCTGTCACAGGTTATACGTGCTCACCAACATCCTTAACTACAGTTGGCAGCTAGCAAATTACTGTTTCTTATACAGAGAATGAAGTAACTCAATCTGCAAAATTTACGGTAACTGTTGAGCGTAAATCTGTCGCTAAACCAACCTGGAAAAGTAATCTTACCTATACGGGTAATAGTCAATCAGTAAGTGGAACTTCTTATTGGAATAATTTCAATACCACTTATATGACGATTGGCGGAACTACTTCCGCTACTAATGCAGGAACTTATACAGCTACATTTACTCTAAAAAGCAATTATAGATGGGCTGATAAGACAACCGATAACCTTGATGTAAACTGGATTATTAATAAAGCCGCGGGTAGTTTAACTGTAAATCCAACTTCTGTTGCTCTTGATGGAGATAATTATAGTGCTGGCGTTAAAGTTACTATTACTCGTGCGGGAGATGGAGCTATTAGCTATACTCCAACTAGCGTTACCGGTCTTACCCTCTCTTTAAGTGGTAATATTCTTACTATTAAAGGTGATGGCAGTACGGCTATTTCTTCTACTACGATTACTATTAAAGTCGCGGCCGGAACTAACCATACTGCTCCAGGTAACAAGACTGTTACAGTAACAGCAAGCTATTGGGAGTGGGGTTCTGAAACTGCTACTGGTGATGCTAAGTGGTGGGCTGGATTAAAGACCTGGGCAGCTAAGGCTTCTTCCAGTGAAAGAAAGAAATGTGTAGGTAAAAAGAAACTTGTAAGTCTTTCTAGTGCGGTACTTGGTGCCAACGCTGCTACAATGATTTGTATTGGTGCTGATTAGGATGGAACTGGAACATTAACTTTCCAGACTGCGGGAACTTTACCTAACAGTACATCATTTGGTAGTAACGCGTTATGGAATGGTTCAACCGCTCAATCCTTGTGCAATGATTTTGGTAATAGATGTAGCGCAACCGCTTCTATTAAATCTGTTACTAAGAAGACAAGTTCTGCTAGTAATGGTAATTAGAATAATACTGCGGATGTTCAAACAACTGCAAAATGTTGGCTACCTTCTGAATGTGAGATGGGATTTACTAGCTCTAGCGGCTATGCTAGTTCTTATTAGGAGTGGACTGTTGGAGGAAGTTAGACGGCCTATAGTTACTATACAAGCAACTCTACTAGAGTTAAATACCAGATGAACGCCAATGGTTCGTTGACGAATTCAACGATGTGGTATTGGGAACGGTCCCGTTACTACAGCATCTCGAACCGCGTTTGCATTGTCACCGGCGATGGATCTGCGAACCTCAACGGCTACTACGGCAGCGGCGGACTGGCGCCGGCTTTCGTCATTGGATAATACAGCAAAATAACAATTCGGGACAGTTAAGGTTAAATTGTCCAATAAAAAAATTATATATTCAAGTGAGGGAAATTTTAAATGTCTGTAAAAGTAAAGGATAGACACCTATCAAAACAAGACTGTCTTTATAAAGCCCGTGAATTGGTTGGCTACATTTTAGTCTTAACTCGTCCTAGAGAATTTGATAAGGATGGAAAACAAATCTGCAAACCTGGACTGCTTGGAGAGGGTCAACCTCTTCAAGCGTTCGGGTACGATATAATTAAATGCGGAAAGGGTATACACGCTTGCTGTTATGAGGCGTGTAGGATAAACTTAAAAGATAAAGAAACCCTTACAAAAAGAAATGAATATCACAATAGAGCGATTGAATATTGTGATAGTATATTTCGACAAATCGACCTATGTATTTATTAGTATGCTCAGAACAGCAAAAAGAAAAGAAGATCTTTTGAACATCTAGCTAGATTGACTAAGAAAGTAAAAGAATCAATCCAAGATAGAAAAAATAGAGATAAACTTATAGTCGAGCATAGATATTCGGCTCCTAAAACCCATAGGAGAGGTCGATAATATTTTTCTGCGGTTAAGTTCTGTATCTTTCGGTCCCGTAACTACAACAACTCGAACAACGTTTGCAATGTCAACAACGATGGATCTGCGAACAACAACAACTACAACAACAGCAACGGACTGGCGCCGGATTAGATGGAGCTATCATGTTGCGAGTTAAGCTGCGGAGCAGCGCAAACGAGCAACGCCTAAATAGTACCCCGGAGTATATTATTATCCATCTAATTAAGGTTTACTCTGGATTGCACTCACTATGTGGGGAAGAGATTGAGAGACCATTAAAGAGCTTTGCTCTACAACTATCGAATAATATACTATAGGTAGATCTGCCTTTTCATCTAAGGAGAACTTAACCATTTCACTGAAAAAGTGGATAAAGTAAGACTGTAGACGTGGAGCTCGAGTAGCTACCACTATAGCTACATGATAAGGAGAAAGTATGTCTGAAATAAATCAAGATACTACTTTCGAGCGTTTTTGTAGTTTTGACGCTATGTATGATGCATCTTATAAGGTATGCCGAAACGTTCGATGGAAAGATAGTACAATTAATTTTGAAGAGAATAGGATAGAAACAATTTTAAAAACAGAAACTGATCTGCGAGCGTGTGAATACGAATAGCTTGTGTTTAGTTGTTTTTCGATAATCGAACGAGGCAAACCAAGAGATATAAGAGCGTGTCATATCAACGACAGACTGGTACAAAATGCGTTATGTGAACAAGTTTTATTACCAGAATTAACTCCTAGATTTATCTACGATAATTGTGCGACTTTAAGAGGAAAAGGAATAGACTTTGCTTTAAAAAGAGTAAAGAAACACCTTCAACAAGCTCATAGGGAATATGGATTAGGAAAAGATTTTTATGGATTAAGAATTGATATTCAAAAATATTTTGATTCTATTGACCATAAATCTTTAAAGAAAGCAGCTAAACGTTTGATAAAAGATAAAAGAATTTATCAACTATGCTGTTATTTAATAGATACATTTTCTTTTAAGCTAACAAAAGATTCCTCTCCCATACCAGGAAAAGATTATTATATTAGTAAACGGCACAAATACATGAGAATTAATACCACTAATTTTAAGCCTGGCCGCAAATACTATGAATATGATAATAAAAGTCTTGGATTAGGAAGTCAAACATCACAATTATTTGCATTGCTAGCATTGAACGAAATTGACCACTTCATCAAAGAAGAGTTACATATTAAGTATTATGGTCGTTATATGGATGATTTATATTTATTCCACAATGACAGTCAATACTTAGCCGAATGTGAAAAGAGAATAGAAGTTCGCTTAAATAAGCAAGGATTAAAGATGAATAAGAAAAAGACTACTATTACTAGAATCTCTCCTATTCACGCAGACGGCAAACGTCACGCTCCATTAAAATACTTAAAGTGGAACTTTTATCTCACAGACACTAATCATATAATACAAATTCCTTTTAAAAAGAAAGTGGCTCATTAGCGCAGAAAGTTAAAGAAAATGCAAGCGCTATGGTTAGAGGGTAAAATTTCAACAGATGAAATTTAGAAATCCTATCAAGGTTGGAGGGCACATATTTCTAAAGGAACTTGTTTTTATATAATTCAAGATATGGACAATTATTTTCGTTCATTATTTAAAGGAGTTGAAATAAAGTAATGTATATTCTATTAAATAGAGAGAATGTAGTAGTTGATATTCTTTCAGAAGCACGTTACATTAAACTGCAATCCTCAAATGGTATTGTCGTTGCCTGCGAGGAAGAAGAGGGAACTGGGGTTATCGGCTCAAATGGAGATACACATTATACTCTAATTAAAGCCGATGTATTAAATCAATCTAATGCTGTAAAAGTATTAGAAATAGAAACAATTCCATCAGATGTTACTCCTAATTATTCAATATATAATCAAGAAGATGGAACATTCACTTCTTATTTAAATTAGGCGAAGTATGATAAACAAGAGGAAAACAAGAAACTATTCGCAGAGTATCTTGCTACCCACTCATTAACTTGGGTTGATGGAAAAGAATATGGAATTACGTAGGAGGACCAGTCTGAGATTAGTTTAAATCTCAATCAATATCAAGTCGCCCTAGCGACTGAAGTAGAAAATCCTACGCTTGAGTGGCACGCTCGACACGAAGAATGTGTGCCATGGAGTTTAGAGCAATTATCCGCTCTAAGTTTAGCTATTTCAAATGCGGTGTATCCTAAATATCATTTAATGCAAGAATATAAAACTTAGATATTCGAAGCTGATTCGATAGATAAATTAAAAGCTATTGAGTTAAAATATGAAGATACCGACAGCGAGTAAAAATATAATTCTATTTGCAGTTGGAGGAACTCTATATTACAGTATAGAGTTCCTCTATAAAACTTTTATCAGCCTTGGAACCTGTCATTGGTCTATGTTCTTATTAGGTGGCTTATGCTTTTTATTAATAGGACTAATGAACGAGAACATTCTTTGGGAAGAATCTATTCTTACTCAAGGAGTAAAAGGCTCTTTAATTATAACTGCCTTAGAATTAATCTTTGGTCTAGTATTAAATGTAAAACTAGGCTTAGGTATTTGGGATTATTCTCATATTCCATTAAATTTTATGGGGTAGATTTGTTTACCATTCTCTATCGCCTGGTTCTTTTTAAGCCTTTTGGCAATAGTATTAGATGACTACCTAAGATGGAAATGGTTTGGAGAAGAAAAACCGCATTATCATTTATATAGTAAATCTCCTTGCGAGAAATAAAAAAAGGGGAGAACCTTAATTTCAAAGGTTCTCCCCATTTTTTTTATTTTACATCAATGATAATAATAGCAATATCATTTGTTGGTTTTTCTTTTGTATAAAAGGTAATTCCAACCCCAACTGATGCATCAGCGTGATCAATTTTACTATACTCTTCAAGATTAGAAGTATAACTAATAATAGGTGGCACATTACCTGCTTTTCCGCAAGTTAAAGAAGTATTGGAATAAGTATATGTATACATATCTTCATTTAATACCCAGCCTGTTGCAGAAAGAGTTGCTGGATAAGCTGCCGTAGTACTTCCACTAATCTAGTTATCTGTTTCCAATTTGCTATATACATCTAAATTAGTTCTCGCCCCTGCTGCATTAATTGCTCCAGTTCCACCAACTGAAATTGGAAGCGTTCCAAATTGCGGAGCGCCCGCTGTAGCAGCAAATAAAGCGCCAGTTCCTTGCAATCCTGTTACACCATTCTCGCTATTTCCGATAACAACCTAACCAGCCGCAATTTCAACCATCTTTACCGCGTCAGTTCCATTGCCAATCAATAAAGCATTTACAGTTAAATTATTATGCCCAGTTCCACCCTGAGCTACAGTAGCAGTCATGTTTTTAAGAAAAATATCATCAATATCAATCTCAGTAATATCATTCTTTAGAACTTGAGCAGCATAGGCATTTACCTACAAACGTCCACCCTCTTCATTACTAATATCAATAAAGAGATTTCCTTTATCTTCTGTGAAATAAGCGTATCCTTCATGAAGAGGCACACTATTCAAATTATCTTCTGGTCCTCGAAAAATCTTAAATAAAGCCATTTTAGGCCCTCCTTTATACTCTCTAAATATAAATTAAGGTATTAAATCACTAAAACTTCCCCAAGATAGTAACTCTTCTATCTATTCAGCGGAATACGTCTATCTATCTTTATTTGTAACAGTTCCGCCGATTAAAGTATTGATATAATGAACACTGTAAGTTTTATTTGTTACATCTCCACCGTTTTCATTATTATAATCATTATCAATAAGGTTAGCAATACCTCCGGTTAGTTGAACTCTTCCCCATACTCCATCGGCTGCTTTATAATACCAATAAGAAGTTTCCTAATTAGTTTCATATTCAACCCAAGTAATAGAGAAAATATCCTCTGCACTGATTTCTTCATCGTAATTTTCTTCGATGTAATTTACGCCATTCTATAAAGAATCCTTAATTGTTTCAGTTTCTTTAATAGTATAACTTTTAACTATTTTAAGAGCTTCTCCAACAGGTCCCTTTAAGTTTCCCTTATTCTTAACCCATGTTCCATTAGAGCCTAATGAATAAATATCTCCTGTATTGGTATTTAAATACAAGTCTCCTGATTTGGCTCCATCAACAGTAACATTTAAAGATGTGTCAGAAACAGCTAATCCAGAAAATAGTTTAGATCCTCTTGGAATCTAGAAATCAAAATTTACTGTATCAGAAGAAATAATCTTACTAGAGACAGATCCCTCTTCATCAATTCCTATGAAATCAAAAGAAACTCCATACTTAATCGCGGACGGCAGTCCAAAGACAAGTTTCCAAGCAGTTTCCTCCGTGTTGGTAAATTCTCTTACCACAGTAGGAGCAGTTGGTTCATACCCACTACCCCCATTTGTATAAGGATCTAATTTTGTTACTTCTATCTCAGGCAATGGAGACTAAATACAAGCAACATACTAGAAAGTACAAGTCATACCTGACTTTTCTGTTACCTTGTAAATAAAGCCAGTCTGCGCATTAATATAATAATCACCAATATTGTAATCCGCAAAAGCTTCATTTGTTTCTTCATAGGTTCCAGCAGTTCTTTCCCCTAATAGTTCACCATAATAAAACTTAATAGATTCTGGTAAACTAAATTTTAATACTGGAGAATTAATATTGGTATTATCTATCTAAACTGATGGGTTTTCCTCCGGGCCTACAATAATAGTCTCTGGATTTCCCATTACCTAGCTTTGAGGTAAAAAGAAATTAATAACTGGATTATTTATATCATCAAAATTTATCTCAAAATATGGTGTTTCATTAGAATCAAGAACTGTTGTAGTTCCTTTCTATAATGATTGAGATACAGGTAATTGGAATTTAATTGCCGGTCTATTTATAGAATAAGAACCAGACGTTTCTAAAGATACCGCAGGCTCTTCTCCAACATCTAATAATTCAACCAATGCCGTCTCAATAACCTGCGATTGCGGCAAGGATAATTTTAAACTTGGATTATTTATATCTGTTGTATCTAATTCCGCACTAGGGCTTTTATCGCAATCTAGAACGGTTGTTTCACCTAATTGAATGTTTTGGCTCTAAGGTAGCTAGAAAGTTAGCCACAATCTATCTAAGTCTGTATTATCCCAAACTACATTTGGGTCTTCATCAGCATCAAGAACTTCTGTATCATGTAAGCTAATCCTTGGTGTATTTCCTGTCATGGAAGCCTGCATTTCATAGGTTAGACCACCCGCAGATCCACTTCCATCTTTATCATTAAAAACTTTTTTCCAAAGGGTAGAGTTGTAACTCTTACCATAATTCTATAAATCTTCATTCTTATAAATATCATAATTTGCATCACTTGGCAAACCATATGATACAATAACGAAATCTCCAGGGAAAATAGAAGATGTCCAACCCTTTGTTAAATCTCTATCCATCTAATATTTACTAGTAAAGATTTGCTTAATTTCAAAATCTATACCTTTAGGTCCTCCATAGAAACTCTCCATAGTTTGACACCTCCTTATACATAAATAAAGTCAATAATAACATTATATAAATCCTAATAATTTTCTGGAGCATCAACATTATCAGGATTTGGTAGTACATAAATACCATTTATCCCCTGATTATATAAGCTTAATGCTGTCTAATAAGCCTCTATATAAGCAGTCTAAATATTATTATATGCGTCCCAATAAGCCTTATATCCTTCTGGATCAGTATCTTGATCTGGCATATCTGGATTTTCTTTATAAAATCTCTCCAAATCTTCACTCCTTTTTTTATCTGCGGCTTGCATTCCCGCAGTTCCTTGTTCAATGGCCTACTGAGATGCTTCTTCGTCTTTCTCATACTTTCTAGGTCTAATAAAATACATATTAGTAATAGCTATGTCATCATCTAGTTCATATATTCCAGTTCTACCAACCATAATAGTTTTTGATTCATTCATAACTATCTTAGTCCCAGCAGGAGCCTATACTCCAACTTTATTAAATTGAGAGGCTCCCACTTGGACAACAATATCACTGAATATATTCTACCCACTAGAAACATAACTACCACTGTTGTTATCTATTACATTATAATATATTTGACCAACAGTTGGCATTATCTCCTACTCCTCCTTATACTCTTGTTAATACTTCCGTGGCTGTAATACTCATAGTTCCATTATATGAAAGAGGTAAAGTGAATTGGGTTATCTAATAATTTCCGCTAAGCCCACTGTCTTTATCTTCAATATAAAGAATATTATTTGGCTCCATATAATATTTTGGTAAACAAGTAATAGATATAGTTGTATTATAATTTAAATTCTAATACAACATTTCTCTAATTTTATCAAAACAACTTGCATTTGTGGAGCTTATTGAAAATAAATTATAATACTCAGAAGTAAGAACAAAAAATCTCTAACCAATTCCTCTATATTCTGCTATCAAATCCTGGTCTAATCCTTCAATAAATATAATATCAGGAGCTTCTATATTATATACGGAAGTTATATCAGAACTATTAATTATTTTAGTCCTTCTACCTATCTCATTTATTGAATATTTTCCAATTTCTGAACCGATATCTATAAAATCTAGCCAATAGTTTAGATTTCCTGGATTATTAAATACATCTGGATTCCAATGATTATATTCATCCCATTTCTCATTTAGTGGATTATATAAATTGCGCCATTCGGCGATTAATTCAGAGTCATAATAATTATCATATACACTATTTGTTACTTGTGCGTTTAATGCTCTACGATATAATTCCTCTCTCCACTCATCGCACGGAGATCCAACTAATTCTACTTCATATCCTGATATTGAATAATCAGAAGATATATTATTAAAATCATATCTTATAATTAATCCCGTCTCTTTATCACTCACAGCCCACATATAATATCCTGCTAAGTCAATTATTGGTTTAGTATCAATAGCAAGATGATACCTAATATCAACTTCTATTCCAGATGTAGTGGTTCTCTTCCCCCAAACATAAAAATCATTTTTTATATTATCAAACTTTGGACTGCGGGTTATGGCTGTAGTAGTATCAAGATCGGTTAAAGAGTATAAAAACTTAGCATTATTATAGCTCTTTACATAATTTTCTGGAGATAACTCTGTTAAAGGACTTCCAGTATTAAGATAATTCTTTATCTCCTAAAAGATAAAGCGACCATCTATATCATAAAAATACTCAAAATTTCCAAGAACTTCAACTATTTTATCTAATAGAGTAGTTACAGTATCTCCAGCATCTAAAATTAATTCTCCCGGATAAGTAAATTCAGTTTCTCTATATCCAGCATCCTATCCATAACTTATCATATGAGGAAAATCAGCGCTTGGAGAAAAGTCCATACTTTCATAATTATTGCTAAAATATATGGGTTTATCTCCTATATATTTAACCAACATCTTACAAGTTTCTTCTATGTCAGTAATAATAATATTTGTTATAGCCTCTCCGCCCCAATGGTTGACTGCTTCATATATAATTTGAAAGATAGTTGGATATACAATTTCTATATCTCCATCTTTTTTCTATATATAACTTTCATGAAAGGTTATAGAGCCTGGAAATGTCCCTCCTGCGGTTCCATCAAGTAAACACATTTTATCTTTTCCACTTATAGAGATTGTCCATCCAGAAGTGGATCTTGCTACCGATGCGTTAGATAAAACAAACAATCCACAAGGGAACCAAATTATGTCACCATAATTTGCATAAGATTTTAAGGGATTATTATATCCAACAAAAACTTTAACCTTCTTATTTATTGAAATCTCATTATCTATATTTTCAATATCGCTATTATTCTCATTAGCTAACATAGTTAGGTTAATTGTTCTACGAACAGAGGACGATCCATTAACACTTAAACTACCAGCAGTTATGTTACCCTATATTTCTCTAATAGGTTTTTCATCAAAAGAAAGTAAAATAATTTTTGCGTAATGAGTTTTAATATTTAATTTATCAAGAGCTACAAGGAAATCCATATCATTTAAATAATCAAACATAATACTATTCCACCTTCATGCGCATTTGATTTGTTAAACATTTATAATTTATTACACAAAACTAAGCACTTTCTAAAGCTATATATTTAACCATATTATCTAATGGATTAAGAGTATACCTTCCAGTTGGACCAATCTTTATAATAGACGGATTACTTCCATCTGGACTAGAACTAATTAAAAGGGTAGTTCCTTCATCCGCCTCAATATCAAGTAAAACAATATCACTAAAAGTATAATAAATCTCGCCATCTGTCAACTATCCATCATCATTTAACTCGAAATGAGTATTATATATAAGCTCAACTTGTTTCTATGTTTCTTCTTTTATTATCTCATAAATATTAATGGTTTTATATAGATTAAAGGTTGTATTATCAACAATAGTATCTCCCTATTTATCCTTGACTAAAAACTTTTCCATATTTGGTGGAACATTACTAAATATACGATAAGTTTCACTGTTTCTATAATCGTAATTATAGAATTTTAAAACTCCATCTGTACCAGTAAAAATTCCAGAAATCTATCCCCAAATGCGAGAAGCATCAATAGCAGAAACGACTCCAACAGAAACGTCCTCAACCTAATTCAACTAGCAAACATAGTTTACAACAATAGGAACGCTAGACGCGGACAAAGATAAAGAATTTACATTTTCATTTAAATGATAAACTCTATTTGGAGCAACTAAAATTCTTGAACCATTAACATTAATTTCGATAGTTGCGGATTCAGGGCCATCAAGAGCGAGAATCAAATCTTTACATTCCTAAATCTGTCTATCATATTCAGAAGTATCCTCGTCATCTCCCGCGGCTTCAGATTTAAGAGCTTCTAATTCTAGTAATCGTGCAGTCAAATCTATTTTTGGATATTGCTCAATCTAAATATCTGTAACTTGAATTAAATTAAGTTTATATCCTCCGCCTATACTAACCTCTTCCTGCTCTCTTATCTTCGCATATAAATCTATATTTCTACCATAAATTCCACTTAACTATCCGAAAGAATTTATTCTATCTTCGCTAGCCAAACTTTCAAATTTACCAATATTTATTATATTAACTTCATTTAAATTTTCTATGGTATTCTCTAAAACTTCATACGCAGTAGCAGAAAAGGAGTAAATCATGCGGCCGACCGTATTATTCGGAGTCAAAGATACATTCAGCAAGCCTATAATTATATTTCCTTCGGTAGAAGATTTAAAGAGCTTATAATTAAAATCATTTAAAAATTCTTCCACTTTTTCTCTAAATATTCTTTCAATAAAAATATTATCATTTGTTAAACTAGTTGAGATAGATAATTTATTTTCATCTGTAGAAACTTCAGAATAAGTTTCCTACTTCTCTTGACATTTTCCTCTGGTTACATTGTTTTTAATAAATTTGTCTTTGGGAATTACTAATTCATTATTGTAATAAAGTCCATCATCTTTTAAAGAGAAAAATGTCTAATCTTCATCCATCTAAAAACTTATTAATCCAGAAATTGGAAACTCTGCATAATAAGCCTTACCATTCTAAACCAAATGAGGATATTTACTTCCTAAGGTATCTTGTTTACTTCTTAAAGTAGTATGTTTAAAGCTGGATAATGTCTAATTAAGAGATAACTTTAACTATATATTATCCCTATAAATATAGCTATATTGGAAATCAACACTTCTACCTTGGTTACTTGTATCATATACCTAAGAAGTCCGCAACCCTGCTGAATTTTCCTATTGTATGGCATATTTATATCTTATACCACTTTCAATAGCAAAATCAACATGAATAACTGAATCATTTAATACTTGATTAGAAAATTTAAGATATTTTAAATCTTCCCATATCTAATAATTACTTTTTTCAGAACTTCTTGTTATTACATAACTACCACTAAGTCCATTTTTAGCGGTACAAAATATTTTTATACAACCATTTTCTCGACAATATACATCATTATCTTCAACTCTAATAGATACTCCCTCTAAATCTCCCAAATAGGTCCTATTAACTGAAAAATTATAAGGCTCTGATTCTCCTTCATATTCATTAATAGTAATAATAGAGTAGACTACTGTATAGCTTTTATTATTGGTTAACACGGTTTTAAATCTATAAGTATCGGTATTATTAATAGAACCATTGTGCTATAACCATCCAGATGTTTCAAGTAAATAATTAGGATCTTTAGAGGCTCCTTCATACAAATCAAATTTATATCTATCCAATAATTCATTACTAGCAGAGCTAATATTAAAGCTTCCTATAAACAAAGGAGTAAGAGTTGCCTCTATTCTTTCAGTAGATATAACATCTTCTCGTTTAGCTTCATCGTTTTCTATTTTAATAATTGGTGTATCTATAGCCTTGATTATCATTACAGTAGACCATTCAGAAAAGGCTCCCGCATCTATCTGCTATTGTTTCCAAGTGGCAAATTCTGATAACGAAGTATACATTGGATTTATACCAAAACGCATTTGTACTTTGTATAAATAGCCTGGCTACCAAGATTCGGCTAATTCGCTTCTATTAATTGATACAAAATATTGATTTCCTAAAGACCCTATCGCAGAAGGAGCTTTATAAATAGTTCCATCTGGATATTGGTCTGTATTTACAATACTTTTATTATTAGACTAACGAACTAGCCGCACTTGTACATGACCTATGTCATTAAAAGACGTAATTGGCTATAGCGTAAAATTTATCTAATATACGTTCACGCTAGAAAGAAATGCTGGCTATGTACTCTACAAAGTAGGCGGATAAATACTAATTGGCATAATTAACGCCTCCTTTTTCTCATCTAAAATATTTAAAAAATCTTATATTTTTTATAAATATAATTGGCCAAGAGGCTGACGAGTTTTACTCCTCGTCAGCCTCCACCATAAAATATAGAGTATTCATAACTTTTAAAGGAATATCATACCCCTATAAAATATCAATAGAAAAAGTCGCTAATGGAACGCTAGTATTAACCGCCAATAAAGCATTTAATTCTTGATTAGCCGCTTCCCTTTTCTCCTCTGAAATCTAATAGGTTATATCATCAACTTTTTCTCCATATCTTTCAATAATCTTTTTTCGTTCGTTATAAATATCCTCAGCAATAGGAGAAAGAATTTTAAAATTTCTTATTACTGCATATGATACACTCGCGGGAAGAAGTGAGCAATCTTGTATTGTAGAATTTAAATTCTCAACTGCTTCCAAAATATCCTTGTTTAACATTTTCATAATTAAGACTCCTTTTTCTCTTATGGTGAAACCGCATCTGCTAAAGCTTCAAATAAAGCTGCACTAATCAAAGTTTTATCTGCGGTAACTCTTGAAGTCCCGCAAGCAGATGCCATAGAATTATAAACACTCGCAGTTATCCAATCACCACGAGAAACTTTTAAATTATTGTATGAAGAATACTGATTTGACTAGTTTCTCCAACTTTTATATTTACCAACCTAGTCAGCTAACTAATTCCATTTGCTGGCTGTAGCATAATCTGCTATATAATCTCCAGGACTGCATCCAAAAGAAAAGCTAGTTGGTTGCGTATATACAGTTACACTATCAGATGCAGATCCTAAACTAACTGTTGTCCTAGACGTAGTTGGCCCAGTAGTTGTTGTTACATCTTCATATATTGGATTCCCATTTTCGTCTTTTCCTACTTCTTCTCTATGGGTAGACCATCGAGTTACAGTAGTAGTTTTCGTACATCTAGCACTTAATGTACCTCTAACTGTGTTTGCCCTTCCCGCGGTTAAGCCAGTAAAATTATGAGTTGGTTCTTTTGAACTAGAGCTGCCTCCATCGCTAAAGCTCCAACTCCATACTGTATTGCTATAAGAAATAGTAGTTCTAGAACCATTTTTACTATCTCCAGTAGTGGTCGTTCCGGAATCACTTGGATACACCCATCCTACCGCAGTACAACTTATTGAAGCATATCTCTATCCAACACTAGAGTAAGAAGGAGAATGTAAAGTTACAGAACCCATATACTATCAACTCCTTACGCAAATTGGGCATAGATACCGTGCTAATTTTCTTTAGAAACATTTACATTTAGACTTCCTCCAGTTATCCATATTCCGCCACCTTCTGTTCGTAGAGCTATGTTTCTAGAAGATTTTAAAATAATACTATGATCTCCTCGTTCAGTAAGAATACCAATATTCTCAGTAGGACCATAATCATCTTCTCCTTCAACATATCCTAAAGTTCCCAGCTTATTTCTCCAACGATTATCTAAAAATATATCTACTTGATTCGTCTAAACTAAACCATTATATAGTCTTGTGGCACCATTTTCCAATCCGCTTTCACTGATAATCCAGCCACCAATCTCACCATTATCACAAGTCAAAGTAGTTGCATTAATATCTCCGCTAATATCTACATTGTCTGATTCAAAATCATCACACACAATTCTACCATTTGAATATAGTGTAGTTCTTCCTCCAGAAATTCTATTTGAACTGATAATCCAGCCACCAATCTCACCGTCATCTGCATAAATTGAACCATTAATCGTTGCATTTTTACACTACATTTCTCCAGAGCTAGTAACATAAAAGTAAGAAGATCCAGAGAAAACTGGTCTATCTGCCGTACTGCTAGAACTAGCTCCTGCCCAAAAACGATAAGTACCAGAGCTCGCTATTCCAGTTCTATAATTATCACTAGTTAACTTATTAGAAGAAAGAATCCAACCTCCAATATTTCCCTATTTAGCAGTAATTAATCCGCCTTTAGAAACAGAAAATTTAGCACTTGATGCTGTAGCACTTCCTGCCCAAATAGCAAAATCATTATTATTAGTAGGAGTAGAAGTATTGGTTGGAGATTGGCTATTTAATTCAACTCTCGTTGAGCCAGAGCCGCTATATAGTCTATTGGTTTCAATAGTCCAACCATTAGATCCTGTTTTCGTTCCTCCAATTTTACCAGAAGAGGCGTAAATAGTCCCTGAAACTTCTGCATTGGTGGCTTTTACAGTTCCATTATATTTTACTGTAAAAGCTCCTCCGCCAATCTTTATAGCTTCGGTAGATCCATCTGCTTTAAGATCAGCAAGAGTAATAGTCATTCCATTAGAGGCATCCCCACCTTCTTCTGAAGAATTCCCTCCACCATAAATCTTCGCTGAAGTTCCATCAATAATGATCTATCCTCCACCACTTTTAGCTCCAAAAAACGCTGTTCCATTTTCCATTAAACCAAAAGTATTAACTCCAGCTTTATAACCATATAAACCTATTTTATCTTGAACGCTATCTTTTCCCATAACTACACCAGTAAAACGATTAAAACTATCTTTCTCTCCTGCTCCAATCTATGGAGCTAAGATATACTAACCATTTTCTTCATCAATTTGTAGCTATGTGCCATCCCATCCATTTATTAGCTCATTGCCATATGTATCAAGATATAAAATAACGGGATGGTAGATATATTTTCCTTCGTATTCACATTTTAATAAAGCAATACTATTATCTTCAAAAATAAAACTAGATGCAGGTTCAAGATAATAAAGATTATCTTTTTCTTCAACTGTTAAAATTTCTTTTACAAGAGAAGAAATATTGCGACTATAATCCTAATTATTAACAATAAATTCAATGTTATTGCTATAAAAGGATGGATTAACACCAGACGCAGTATATTTAATATAAGAAGGAATAGAACTAATATCAATATTATTTAATTCATCATCACTAAAATTAACAGCAACATCAATAGGGTAATTACAGTAAATTTCATAGGCTCTATTATTCTTATTGTCATTAATAGTTACCTAAACTTTTACATATCCACCTGCGGGATTTGAGATCAACTATGTTGTACCACTTGCTATTTTGCGGTCATCATTCTCGCCTTCCCGCAATTCAATATTAACACCAGTCCATTTATAAGATAGGGTGTAATTACCATTATTATTGATTAATTCTCCATCTTTATATACATAGCATCTTATAGGTAATTCATTTACCCAAGATTCATCTCTATAAACTAATGGAGTTAATCCAGATAGTTTCAATCCAGTGTCAGGGTCAAATGGTCTAATAGCACTTACATACGTAGTACCGTTCGTACCCTAATCACCATCTTTTAAGAACAGAATTTCTTTTCGGAAAGAATATTCTTGCTCATCCATAGTAATTATACGAACTAAGATAGTATTATTGTTAAAATTAACTTTATACTTCTACTTAATAGTATAATGTAAAATATTACTATTGTCAACCCAGAGGTTTTCAATCATAGACTCGCTAGGATTATATCTTGAATTAGTAATATCTTTTCCATCTGGACCAATCCATTCTACTTTATAAGAAGTTCCTACACCATCTTTCCAAGTTAAAACAACTTGAAGAGTACGTTCTTTTTCAGCGTCTTCAATAGCTATATCTCCATTTGCATCATATCTGAATGTATCTTCTCCATTATAAGTAATTGTTACATCTTCTTCAGAAGAGCTATTTGTGACAAGATGTTCTAATACAGAGATAATCTCGGTATGTTCTTTATTATAAACTCCACAAATAAAAGTGACAGAAGAGTACAATAACAAATTAGTAACTGTGATGGAATTTTGCTATAATCCAACTGCTGTATAGCTTCCATCTGGATAAAGCATATACCAATCTCCAATAAGAACGGTGTTATCCGCATTGTTCTAAACTTGAATGATGATATCTTCTCCTACTGTTGTTTGTTTAAGCTAAAAATCATAGTTACTTGTTAAATTATATATCATTACTTCCGCACTCAATGTTACGCTATCATTATATATAACCACTAATTTATACTACTTCTAATGTTTCACTTGCTCAGCTTTAAGTGTCATCGTATTGCTCTCGGACGCTGTGACGGGAGCCCATCCTACACCACCATTTTTATCGTAAGAATCGCTACCTAACAAAACACTTACATCTCGCTCAAACCACTTACATTTACAAGTTTGTTCATCTATTATATTATCGCCCTAATAAATTAATCGACCAACTAAATCAAGAGAAGAGATCTCGTTGGTAAATGAATTTCCTTGCGGGGTCGAAATATCTAAATAATATAAATTATCTGTTAAATCTTTCTGTTCAACAAACTAAATCTCTATATCCTTTACAAAAATGTTAGGTACAGTTCTATTCTCTTTATCTGTAACTACACCAGATTCCACATAACGATCATAGACAAAATTTTCTTCAAATAACTTAATCTATTTAAGTCCAGTTAAATAATTTTTTTGAGCCTTAATAACCACAGATTGCGGGCTGTAGACCTAAAAGCGATAGGGGTCTCCATTAAAAGAACTTAAATCAAGCTTATAAGAAACTATATCTCCACTTTTTGTAAAGAACTATATATCTAAACCATAATTTCCTTTGGTGTGTTCACAATGGAAAGTGGTTAAGAAAGAGGCTTTTATTCTAATAAGCTCATTGTTATTTGCATACTATTGGAATAGTCCATGATATCCTTCTTCATTACCACTATAAATAATCTACTAACTTAAATCACTATCTGCTGGTGCGCCTGCTACGACGCCCCTTTCTGCATCTTTGTCATAATCATACATTGTATCAAATGTTGGGCTTTTTTCTATTATTGAATTAGAAAGCGACAGCATCTCTCCATATGATAATGATTGTTCATTTGTCTTACAAACAATTCTTTTTCTTGCAGATAAATCATCCTGGGGAATAGTAACATATACAGCATCCCCTACTTTATACTGCTTTTTTACATCATCCGCAAAAGCAGAAACTATATTTCCAGAATATTTAACTTTATACTCTCCGCTATCAAGATTAACAATACTACTAATCTCTGCTGAAATAGTCTTATCATAAGTTAATTTTGATAGTGCTTTATCAACTAGAATATCTATCGTCTAAAAGATAGATTCAGAAGCAGTATTCATTATTTATCCTCCTTTTTCTCATAGGGATAATAGGGGAGGAAATCTCCCCTATTATCCCTTTCTTCTATTTACCCATTGAGTAGCATCATCAGCTAAACTACGAATAGCATCTTGAATTTCATCAGAAGATGTCGCATTTGGGAACTCAACTCGCTCAATATTTATATACGGTTCAACTGTGTTATCTGCTGGAGTAATCTAAGTATTAGATCCTAATCTTGATGCCATAAGATTAGAAATAGATAGTGCATTTCCATCAAGCGCTTTCTCTATAGAAGCTATAAAACTAGGTTCAAAAGCTCTTATAGCAGAAACCGCCGCGAGAATATTTTTCGTATCTTCTTGATTTAAAACTAACTCTTTTTCGTGTAAGAAAGCTAATTTAGCATTATCAAATTCTCCAGTATAACCTCCTGTATCAAATCCGCTTATTTGACTTTCTTTTAACCAGCCATATGCAGAATTATTAGACTATACATGAATCGGATATGGTCTGCCTTTAGCTATATTAGTTATTTTAACTTTCTTGCCGGGCCCACGTCTACCTGCTGGATCTGTGCCATAAGAATCATGATAATAAGTTCCACCAGTATAAATGACTTCGTCTCCTACTTCTGGGATTCCATTGCCACTTCCAGCTCCTCCGCTGGAAGATCCGCCATTACTATTGCTAGAGTTATTATCAGAAGATTGATCTGAATTAGCAGGAGGTAAATCATCTTTATCTATTCCTCCAGCGCTTTCTATTGTATTTCCAGCTGCTCTAGCAGCCTCCTCAAGAGCCCTTATATATTCTCTAACTGATTCAGCCATGTCTAAATATTCTTGACTTAAATCTTGAATAGTGCTTATCTATTCTAACATCTAAGTGACAGCTTTCGATCCTGCATCAGAACATAAATCAGTAGAAGTTGAAACATCGTCAATATAATCTTTTAAATCATCAAGGCTTGTTCCAGTCTAATCAGCCACTCCAGAGACAGTAGTTTGATAATCTTCCATTGCTTCACTTGCTTCGTCCATGGCTTTAGATAGAAAATCTTCAAAATTTCCAGCATTAGAAGTCATATTAGCAAGATCTTTTGCAAAAACATTATCAAATAAATCAATAAGTTTTGTATTACTTCCAACTATATCTTGAATCTATTCATTATCGGATAATAACAAATCAATAATACTAGAGCCAGAGTTAGCTATAATATCCTGAATTTCTTGACCTGTAATTCCAGTTAGATCACTTACCTCGTCTCCCGCAACAATAGCCATATCAATTAAGGCTTTATTACCGGCTTCGGTCATATCCTAAATAGCGATCTGTTTTTCGTTCTCTAGATCCTTAACCTTCTGCGTATAATAAGAATAGATTTCTTGCGCGCGGGCAGATCTTTCCTCATCAGTCAAGGTCATATCAGAATAAATCTCTTTTATTTTATCCTGACATTCCTGCCAAGTAGAAATAATTTCTCCAGTAACATCTTCAACCTATTGTTTAGCTATATTATACCATTCATTCTCTGCATCAAGTAAATTCTATTCCGCATCTGCTATCTAGCTCGCATCTGCGGTGTATTGATAATTCCAGTTACCTTGACTATCTCTTACTAATCTAAGCTGATTCTTTGCATTTTGAGCATCTTCAAGAGCCATCTGGGCCTAAAGAACATTATACTTGGCTTCAAGAATTTCTAGATCATATTCAGATAGAGTATTATTCTCTCTACGAATGTCAATTTCTTCTTGTAACTATTTCAACTAATCTTTCATTTTAGAATTAGTGGCTTTATCAATATCCTATTGAAGTTTATTATACCAAGAAGATACTTCATATGCTTCATTTACTTTATCTAAATATCTATCTTCTTGCTCAATGTAATGATCGAACTTGTCTTGTAGCAAATCTAAGCCAACTCCGCCAGAAACCGCCTATCCAAATTCATATACGGCTCTTTCAATAGCCTAAGTATACATTTCTTGTGCAGTTTCCATAGCGGCTTGCGCGGAACTTAACATCGCCTATTGGGCTTCATTATATTCTTCTAATAATGCATCTCGATTAGCTTTTAAACCATCATATGCCGGATCTGTTTCATCACCATCTAATGCATCTAACGCACTCTAGGCTTCTAAAAGTTCCTATTTAATACCGTCGTACCACTATTTATTTAACTGCGCATTTGCTATTTGAGCTTTCATTGTCTCTTCGCTTACTTTTTGGAGCTATTCAAATCCTTCTTCGGTTTTATATGTAACCCCCTAAAGTGTATACAATTCTTTTATAAGTCCAAGAACTGATTCATTATGATCAAGTTGATCAGTAAATTCAGCGAATCTTTCAGATGCAGCGTCTAATGCATCTGGCAACATTTCTTCAAGACCCTCTACCCAATCAAGTAGAGCTTCTGCGGTAGAAATTATTTTACCCTATAAATCAGATATTTTACTTATAATTCCATCAATATCAGTCGCATCCGTTGCGTTAGCCAATTCTTCTTGATAACTTTTAAGCGTTTCTTCATAATCCTTGATTATTTTTATATTTTCGTTCACACTATTTTCATCAATACGAGCGACTTCAATACCATGAGTTAATTCATCACCAAATGATTCTGCAATCTTTTTAGTTAATTCACGAACAGCATCTTTAGCATCTTTTATTTCTATTACAACTTCAAGTTTATATTCAATCTAACTCAATCTATTGTCTGCGATGCTTCTCTCTAGTTCTTCCTATTCGTCCTTTACTTCTTGAATTTTGTCAAGAGTTTCTTCATATTGGGCGAGAGCATCCTAACGAGCTTGGAATAATTCATCAGCAGCTTCCTTTTGTAACTGCCAACTATCATATTCTGCCTATCTAGCTTCCTATTCATCTTTAGTAAGATTACTAAAGGCAACTAAAAAAGCATTATAATCCGCTAAGAAATTATTATTATAATCATCTATTATAGATTGAAGAACACTTTGATAACCTTCAATTTCTCCATTTTCATCAAAAATAAGAGAATTATTAAACAACCCTTGAAGATCTGCCTAGTCTTTTGTAAGATAAGTTTCAGCTTCATTAAGTAGTTTGTTATAATTAGCTTGCTATTTCTCTAATTCTTGAAGTTCTCTCTAGTATGCTTGAAGTTTATTGGCGCCATAGGCTCTATCTATATTATTTCCAATATCATCTAATAAATCGTTCTAATTCTCAATTTCGCGAGTTATTTCATGGTATCTATCTTCAATATCCTTTAGAGTCTTTTCATCTTCTTCGTCATACTTAGTGCCTTCATTATCTCCGCCACTTGAACTTCCCTTTACCCCTTCTATAGCTCCATCAATAGAATCTAATAATTTGCTCTAGGCTATTTTTGCTGCTGCTATAGCCTCATTATACCCATCAATACTCCCCTAATAAATGGCCCTTAGCGCTTCTCCAACTGCCTAAGATTGCTTAGCTTCAAGTGCCTCACTAGCATCACCATAAATATTTAAATCGTCTGCGGTTACAGGTTCTACATCTAAATTTGCAGTTAAAGAATTTAAGAAATCATTAGCGTTACTCGTATCTATTGTTGTTGCAGCCGAACTATCAAAAGAAACAGCAGAAGTATCAAAATCTTGCTTAGTAACATTATCAGTTCCTATTTGAGATACTTGAATTCCAGTAGCATATGCCGCATCTCTAATTTTTTCAAGATTAGCAAGAACATTTTGAGTATTTAACTATACATTAGTACTCATGTTCTGCGCGCCCTAAGCAGAATACTCGCTAACATTAGTCCATAAAGTCTACTAATTTGTATCTTGTGCGGTTAAACTATTGACCTAATCATCTAACATTTCTCCATTAGCAAGATTCTAAGCATTTACATATCCCGCTAATAAAGTTCTCTTCTGCTCATCTGATAATTCGTTTATAGTTAATTCTCCAGAAGCTAGCTGATCAGCGATCTTAAGCGAAGCTTCAGCCTCTCCTCGTTTAGCCTCTAAAAGAGAAATAAGATTTTGAAGCATATTAGATTTGGTATCAGCATCAACAGCTAATTGCCCCTAAGAACTATTATAAAATGCTTGATACATCTCATCTGTTAAAGCAAATGTACCATCCCTTAATAATTCCGCGTTAGCTATAAAACCTGGATAGATAGATTCAATAGCCTTAGCTGCTTCTCTACTAAAACTCCAAACTTGTTCTCCAGCTTCATTGGTAGTCTAGCTTACTCCATCAGAAATAGCATCGAATACACTTACAATTCCGTCAACGGAATTTTCAATCTAATCTAATTGATTCTAAAAATTTAATTCTGCATTTATTTGTAACTAAGCTGTGCTAGAATCTATATCATCCTATAAACTACTAATTAGCTACTCTGCTAAAGTTACAGTATCAATTTTATCTTGAGCTTCTTTTGTCCCATACTCAAATGCACTAGCTACGTTATCCGCAGTTTCGGTTTTAAAAGATTCCCAATCAAAATTTTCACCTAACAAATCCCAATCAATCGTATAATTATCAAGATTAAATTCTTCTCCGCCATTTAAGCTACCTTGATAATCATTATACGCTTCTCGAACTTGTTCCCAAGCATAAACAACTTTTTCTGCACGTTCTAATTCAGAATCGCTATATTGATTTAAAATATCCTATTGCTCAGTTATTCTCTTTTTTGCTTCACTAATCTAATCTATTAATCCATTATTGACAGCCTAATAGGACTCATTTATAATCCTCTATAAATAACTCTATTGTTCAACTAAAGTCATAGCAAGGAACTAATTAAAATCAATAATTCCTTTTTCTTGATTTCCCCAATCAACAGTTTTAGAAAGTGATTCTAATCCTTCTCGATCTAAATCTCTATCTCCAAGAGTTTCTAAGGCAGATTGTGCAGTAGTTAAAGATTCTGTTGCGTTTTCAACTTCGGAAATAGCATCAGTATATTTTTTAGCACTGTCATAGGCATCCTAAAAAGTCTCCTATGTTAAAGCACCCCAATTTAATAAATTTAATACAGAAGTATCATAATTTTCATCTGTAAAAATAGATTCAAAATTACTTTTTAATTCTTCATCATTGACTAATTCTTCAACCTCTAAAATTGCGTCATAAATATCTTTAAAGCCACTAATATCAGGATTCAGAGAAGTAGATACTAAATCATTGATTATATCGTTTAATTCTTCGCCTTCATATCCAGCAGAAGTGAGCGCCTCTGTAACTTCGTTAACCCAAATTTTATACTACGCTAAACTTGATACTTGATCATCGGTAATAGTCTAATTATTAAACTCTCCAAGCTATACCCGAATAGCATTTATACTCTCTTTAGTTTCTTTATATTGAGTGACAACCTCTTCCATTTTATCTCGCCACTCAACAGCAGCATTGTAAAGTCCAGATGCTCCTCTTTCCGAAACAGTCATGCTATTATTCATCAAATTAATAGCATTATTTAATTGATCATAAAAATTAATTAATTCTTCTGTATTATTTGGGTCTATAGAAAAAGCTAAGTTTCTTCTTCCGCCAATTACATTGTCATTCCAACTACTATATAAAGCGTCCACATTATTGAGAAGAATATTAGATGCAGTATCTTCTTCGGTGCCATTCCAAAAATCATTAAAACCAGTAAAAGACCCCTCATAATTTCCACCAAAATATACGTGGCCCACGCCCTCTCTCGCGGTTTCAAGAATGAGAGTTTCATTCGCACGTAACGCTTCTTCTTGGGACTACAAAGTTTCCTAAAGTTCTCTTCTTTGAGCTTCTTGAGCAGCTTTTAAAACACTATTATAATCTTCATACTATCCACTTAGTCTAGCTAATGCACTGCCTTCTAAATCATACGCTTCAGCCAACTAACGAGTTAAATCATCTAACTCTTCTTTTCCATCCCCAGTTTCTTGATAAGTAGATAAGGCATTTTGAGTAGATTGAATTAACTCTCTATTCGCTTGTGCTTCTTCTTTTTTTGCATTTGCCGCATCAATAGAGGCCTAAGCAGCAGCCAAGGTTGCTTCATGCTATGCTTTTATAGCACTTGTTATTGCAGTAATCGCTATTATTGCTACCATAATTGCAGCAGTTAAGATGCCGGAAGCCATAGCGGCTTTCTGCTTCGCCATAGCAAGCTATTCTGTCGCTAAAGCCTCTACTGATGTTGCCGCGGCGTCCGCCGCTGCTGCAACAGCATGAGCAGTAGTTAACATATTTAAAGTTTTATAAACAGAAATAATAGAGGGTAGTAACATACCAAGAGAAGTAAACAAAGCTACAATTCTTTCAGTTGAAGTCATATCTTCATCAGAAAAAATTCTTCCAATGCTCTAAAAAGCATTCATAATCATAGTTAAACTAGAAAGAGAACTTCCAACCTAAACCAATATTGTAGCCCAATCTCTCGTTGGTATTAATGCTTTTGTAATTACACTAGGGAACTTCGCTAACAATTCCTAATATCGAGCCTCTTGTTCAGTTGTTCTTGCAGTAACAGACTCCAATTTTGTTAATTCATTAATATAAGAAGTAACTACTCTTGGATCGGCTCCCATAGTCTATAAAATAGTCCCAAGTTCACGAATTTGCAATTTTGCATTTTGAGACTAATTTTTTAACCCCTCTAATTGCTAAGTCAGCCATTCAATCTAAGCATAATTATGTTCTTTGCCCGTAACACTAGATAATAAATTACGAAGGCTGTCTCTAGTCGCAGTTCCAGCGCTTTCAAGTTTTTTAAATTCTTGATACACTGTATCAAGTTTTGTAGATTGCTAAATTAAACTAGTTAACTAAGTAGTAACATCATTATAAATTTTATCAAGGTTACTATTAGCTCTTATATTTAACTAAATTTGATTACTTTTATTTCTACTATTAAATTTATTTATTTCTGCTTTAACTTCTTCTTGCCATCCATCTTTTATTCCTATATTAAAATAAATAGTATCTCTAAGATTTAATACATTTTCCCTAGACTAAATCTACTACTAAGAATATGTCTTTAACTAATCTTGCAAAATACTTAATTTTAACTGTTCTGTCTAAATTAATCTACGACCATTAGCATCCATCGCGTCGTAGTTACTATTTATTTGGCCCTATATATTAGCCTAGTCAACCATAATATTAAAAAGATTTTTTTCAGCCTAAGACATAGAGTTTGTTAAGCCTAATTGAGTTGCTATCTCAGCCGCTGATGCCTACAAATTTCTCGCTCTATTCTACTCTAATCCAGATAGAACTTTTATATTAGCCACCATAGAACGCATTGATTCAGCAATCTTATTTCCATAAATCCCATTAATCAACAAAGCGGTACTAGCTAAAATACCATTTAACCCTCCCATTGCATCAATGGCGTCTGCAATACCAGATAAAAATGGAGTTAAGACATTATCTGCATTTATATACAAATCTGGATTTATGACACTATCATAAATATCCTCAGCAGATGCTTTTACTCTATCTCTAGCAGCTTCCCAAGATTCAGCATAAATATCTGCCTGTTCCTAAAGAGATCCCTCTGCTCCATAAGCACTAGCTAAATTCTCCTAAAAGAAATCCCAATTATCCATAAGTGCAATAAGACGAGTATATTGGCGAACTCCGGCTACGGTCTAAGCCAAAGCAATCTACTAGTCATTAGATAAGGTCTCCCATTTTGAACCCATTTCATCAAGTAAGGTATCCATAGTTTTAATCTCACCATTAACATCAAAAATATCAATACCCACTTTTTCAAGAGCTTTAGAATATTTATTTAATGTAGTGCCATCATCGAGAGTTTCTCCAAGATTTAAGCCTTGGATACGAGCAAATAAAGTTCTAAATGCTGTACCTACTGTATTAGCAGACTCACGTGTCGTAGCAGTGACAGTAGCAAGAGCAGAAGCAGCATATTCGTAACTTAATCCAACTGTATCTGCTACAGAGGCAAATTGTTGGATACCTTCTGAAATTTCATCAGAGCTAGACGCTGTATCGGCGCCTAAACGCACCATTACATCAGCATAATATTCAAGACTCTTACTTCCATCATAGAAGTTGTTCCAAACTGCGGTCAGCTGATCCGAAGCGGTCTATGCACTAATTCCTGCGGCATTAGCCATTTTAATAGTAGTTTCAGTTCTATCTAAAACTTCCTATTCAGTAAGACCCTATTGATAATAAATCAAAGCAGCATCACTATATTCAACAGTAGTTGTACTTAATGCTTTTGCTGCTTCATTTGCCTATTGAGCAAATTTAGCCATGTCTTCCGCAGAATTTTCAGTAACTATACGAATATTTGTTAATGATTCATTTAGATCTTGTGCATACCCATAAGCTGATTCTATGGTTCCCACAAAACTATTTAACGCGGTGGAGGTAATCTGCCATCTCATAGTATTTTTCATAGTAATCCATAACTAATCAAATATTTTGCCAGTGCGCAATGCTGGAAGCTCCGCTTTTTGAATCGCTGTTGCTACATTTAAAAAAGCCTTTTGCCCCTCGGTACCAATCGAAATTAACGAGTTGGCATAATCTTTAAGAGTTCTTCCGCTAGATTTTAAACTATTTTCAAAAGCTACTAAATCTAACTTTCCAGTCCCTTGATTAAATGCCTAATGCATATAAGTAGATAACTCTAGCGCAGACTAAGAAGCTTGTCGCAATTCTGCTGTAACTTTAGAACCGGCACTGATTTTATTTAAAGATTGAACTGCCTCGTTTACTGCTCTGTAAAGTTCAGCAGTATCAACATCAAACCCAATCTAATAATTTAATCTTCTATTATTAGCCACAATCCTTTTCCTCCTTTATCACCCATAAAACAAATAAGGCTCTTGAGAATTATATCTCAAGAGCCTTTTAATTCTCTATCTAATTTGTAAATTATATTAGATTTATTAATCTTTTCCAACCACATCTTTAATTACTGATAAAGTTTCAAGATTCTCACCATTTTTAATTTTTTCCATTATATCAGTAATATATGTATCTAATCCAGAAGCATTTTTATTCATCATTTGGATAATGCCTGCGGCAGAGTTATTATATCTTGCTATATCGCTTAAAGTATCTCTAACTAAGTCTTCAATAAAAGACAATTCATCTACTGGAATAGCACTTCTAACTGCATCAATAACACCATTAGTCTCTAGTGTATCATAAGTTTTGGCAATATTTTCATGCACATCTTCTTGCTCAAAAACAATTCCACCATACCATCTGCAAATAGCAATAGCAAAATAAGTTTCTACTCTTACCGGACTAAAACACCCAGTCATCTCATCTATCGCTAAATCTGCGACAAAAGTAATAAGATTTGTTTTATCTGCAATCGGAAGATAATTAACCACAGATAAAATCTTATCTTCTCCAATTTTTACTTCTGTATATTTAATTTTAGGCTCCAAACCCAAATCTTTAAAAGTAATTTCACTCATTGTAAAAACTCCTTTATCTCATTTATATTTTTATTATACTAGAAAAATTAACTATTGTCAAGTTTTTAATATGCGTATTTAGACAATATATTATTGTTTAATGTAGCAGAAATTGTTAATTTACTTATAACTTCATTAACTATATTACTACGAGTTAAAGCGTCTAATACATTTGGACCAGTATTTCCATACCACTTATTACCAGTAGAATTTTCTCCCCCAATAGAAACTATTTCATGACCGCTATTGCGAACTATGTCATCACAAATATTATTTATAATACGCTAAATAGAAAAAACTTTACCATTAACAATAAGTAACTGACCAAGATGTCCTTTAGAAGAAGCTAGACCGCCAGAAGAAACCCATTCATTAAAAAATGAGGCGGCTACCGATGCACGAATATTATTAAAAGATTCTTCAAAATCTGATCCAGTGAATCTATGAGCAATCATATTATAAGCAAGATATTTTTCTGGCTAACCAGAAAAATAATCCCCTACATTCATATTTGAAAAAACCTAAATTCTATTTGCAGATTTCTTTTTATTCTACCACTTTGCATTAACATTAGCACTAATTTCTATATTAAATACTTGATTACCCTTAGTTACTGACAAATTAAAAACATCATTATTAAAAACTTTAACAGCACCTCTACTTCCATTGTCAGAAGTAGTATTCTATCCTCTATCAACCCACTTTAATTTTCCACCAGACTACTTAATAGCAGTATCTAATATACTATCCGCAGTATTAATTCCAATAGATATACCTTCTGCGACTATAGCTTGACTAATCTAATTTCCAATAATTTTTCTAAAAATATATGATATTGTATTAGCAAAAGATCTAGAGTTTACACTTCCACCTTCATTTAATCTTGAAACCGCTCTACTCAACGAATCTATTACTTCTTTCGCTACATTGATATCCCCATCTTCAATAGACATAACATAGTGCTGCTAAGAATTATCTATCTAAAAACTAGTACCAATTAGCGATCTTCCTATCTAGGTTAAAGCATCAAGAACACTGACATTTATCATATTGGCTTTCATAAGAGCCTATATCAATAATCTAAAAAAATCATTAACTCTTTTTATATCAGGTGCCCCATTAGCCAACAAATTATTAAAATTGCCAGCCTATTGTAATATAGTATTATAATTCTCAAAATTTACCTATCCACCGGCTAATTCAATTCCTTCATTGATACCTGCCGCGATCTAATCAAGAGTAGAATCCAATAAGGTACCAATCTATAAATCACTCAAAACTCTTAACCCACTCGCGGCAACTGGACCTTTAGACCGCATCTATTCTTGAATTGATACAATCTAAGTCTCAATTCCCGCAGTCTTCATTTTACTCATTGCCTCTTGATACTATCCACTAAAGAGAATATTTGCGGACTCTACATCTCCATATTCTCTTAAATGACTACTATGATAAACAATATAATTTAAAGACCAACGCTATACATAATCATAAATATTAACATCCATACTCCTATATCTCCTTATAAAAAGAAAAAGGGAGGACTTTATTAAGTCCTCCCTTAAAATTAAATGGTGTCATCGCTAACAGAGACTAGCTTATTGCGCATTTTTGCGCCAGAATAAGTGCTTGTGCTTTCTGCAAAACTGAGCTTGTTATTAATAGTATAACTCTTCTCAAAGTCTCCGTTAATCTTAGTAATCTTAGCTGTAATAGGAGTTGTATTACTCTCCTTAGTAAGAATTACTAATAGGCCATCTGCCAATTCTGCGCCATCTACGGTTTGAGTCTTTGTATTGCCCTCAATACGGTCATCAGTAGAGAAGTATTTCTCATATGCTGGGTTAGTTGTTACTACAGTATACTTGGTACTATCGCTCTCTACTGGAATTTGGAGGCTAATTTGTGCGGCTTCTGGAATTGTATCTCCATAAGCCTCAGTATCATAAGCCTTTCCTGTTACAGTACCAGTTACATCAAGTTCCGCCTCTGTGGCACTGTTAGAAACAAAATTTACAGTTACATCAGCGGCTTCACTCTCATAAGTACCAACATTCTCAGAGCATGGCTCACGAGAACCTTCGGTTTCTCCAGTTTCATCAGTAATTACCTGAATAGCGGCAAGAACTTTATGAGTTTGATCAAACTTAGTGTAGTCTGGGAAAGCGTCCATTGTGAATGTAAAGGTAGATGGATCACCGTTAGCAGCCATGCTGAATGTGAAGTTACTCTGAACCTTACAGTTAGGAATAATAAATTCAGCAGGCATATCTACGCCATCGCTCTCACGGCGGAATAGAGTAGAAGCTTCAAGATAATAGTTTCCACCAAACTTATCAGCGGTAATCTCAATCATCTGGGCGCCACCAGTGCGCTTTACATAATAGTCAACTAAAACGATAGTACCAGATGGGAGCACTCCCGCATGAGAATAACAAGTTAAAGTTGATTTTCCGTCCTCTGTATAAGAAACAGAAACAGGAATGCATGGTTCAGCATTAACTTGACCATCATCTCCTAATACCATTACAAAAATGTCAGCAGAACGATGATACATTTCATTTTCATGATCTGCAAATCCATTCCAGCAGGCTTTATCAGGAATTACGATAGTGTTAGCTGTTTCAACTTCTACCTGAGAAGTTTGATGAACGTAAATTGGAGCTTCTTTTGTTGCATCAAGCAGACCTGCACCAGAAAGAATAGAGAAGCTCTCTGGAGAAAGTAAAGCATCTTCCATTGTAAATGTTAGAGTACGCTCACCTTCCCAAGCAATCAATCTAGTATATCCACGTCCGCCCTGTGCGTATACAGTTGTTGCAGCACCTTCAAGAGTAGAGGTTCTTAAAGTGTCAAAGTACAAAACTGGTTCATTTTTATAGAACTTACGATTACCTAAAGTCTGATAGCTTTTGGCACGAAGTACTACATCGCAAATCTCACGAATACCAAAACGCATGAGCTAATTCCTCCTTAATTTTTAGGATGTATATCTCGCATCCATGATTCAACTGGTTTATCTGGTTTGCCGCCCGCAAGACGAACCCGCAAGTCAACATCCCATTCAATAAACGCATTATATCTTTCCATCAAATCAAATATCTAAAACATATTTAGATTTAAGCAATCCTCTAAACTCATTGTATTAGATCCGATTGTCAAGATAGATATATAGCGTGTTAGAACACTCTCATTATTTCCTTTGCTTTTGATTTCTGCTACTTTTCGTCTACCGCGCATTAACTTTTCAGCAATTTCTTTAGCTCGGTCATTAGCTGGATTATAGATAACATTATTTCCCTAAAATAGACTGTTTACACACAAAATCTCTTTTAGTACGCTTTGAAAAATATCAAAGTTATTATCATCTATTAACAAAGGCTAATTTTCTCCTTGCTTAGTTAAAATTATTGAATTTCTAGTTATTACTGGTATATAATCAGGAAATAATAATGTAAGTAGCATAATAACAGCATTTTTTTTATCTTTATCCTGTGACTATTCTAACACCTTCATCAATACTTGAAAATTAGTTAATGATGATAAAAGAGTTTCGTCCTATATTAATGATTCTTTATCTAAACATAAATATTGAACTGCCATAAAAAATTTTGTCTCTCCCATAAGAGCTATCTCTTTAATGACGGGAACGTGAATAGTAAGTTGTAATTCAGGAATGGGAATATCAATTCCGGCCATTAAAGCTAATCTATAATCAAGCAAGCGGATTTACCTTATCTTCATTTCCGCGAATAGCAAGATATGTTAGAGACAAACCAGCAAATTCTTCATCATATATATATGGCGTAGCTGATACAAATTCTAGCTCTCCTATACCCGTTAAATGAGTTCCATCAAGCATTGAATCTATCTCTCCCGCAATTCGATAAGGTCGTAAATCATAATCTCCCAAATCCCAATTATCATAATGACAAATAATATCAATACCAAATGTATTATCTCTATATTCAGGATTTGTAGAATTTCTAACCATAGTGCCATAAATCAATCTTAAATAAGATTTTTCTGGTCTATCAACCTTTATCTTAGGAACAGCAGAAATCTACTTAGTATCAATCATTTCCTTTATCATATCTCCTGTAACGGTCGGTTTACTTTTCCAATCTCTAGTATTATAAGTTAATAATTTCAAAACATTCTAATTAGAAAGTATTCTTTCCATAATCAGAGAAGCATCTTTCTACATACCTAACAAACTAGATTTAGGATACTCATAAGTATTTTTTTTCATTTCAATTCACTCTCCTTAAAATAAAGATTCTACTACAATAACTTTTTCCAGTACAGTATTATCCTTCTTCCATACTAGAGTGAATTGACCATGAGTAGTTTTATTCCACACCAACTAAACAGATTTATTTCCATTTGGACATAAAGTTACAGGAACATTCTTTTCTAATATTGACCAAGCTCCATTAGCTTCTTCTACAGAATAAGATTCTTCTATCATTGGTTTAATAAAAGTCTCTCCCATAATCCCGCTATTTGGAGTAGGATCTTCTGGTTCGAATATTAAACCATCTTTCATACTATTTTCTATATCATCAGTATCTCTATTTATATAATCTTCTTCTGCACTCACTTCAATTACATTCTTCATACTTATATCATCTGGAGCCTAAACTTTCCAACATCTTCCAGCGAACAAAAATTCACTATATCTATCAAAAGCATGAATAGTTTTTTCATTTCTTGGCATAAGTATGTTTAAGCTAAGATTAGGTTTATCCAATCTTTCTTGATTCTTCTAAATAGACTCGATTTGGGTTTCAACTGGACCTCGAATCGCAGCCCAAGTCTAACACCAATTCCCTTCCTAATCTTTAAACTTAATTCTATATCTACAACGTCTTATTTCCCCTCTAAAATAAGCGTCCTCAGTTATTTCTTCAAGATAAATTATCCAATGAGTGCCAGTTTTTTTCCACTCAAAGACATCTCCAGGCTCATATTGATTAATATGATCTATGGAGATTATCTTATCATCATAGTCCTGTTTCACTTTATCTGGATTAATAAGCGCACGACACATAGGATAAATATTCATATCTGGATCAATAGCATCTAACGTTGCATCTAAAACCTAGGTTGACTTCTAGACTAATTGAACAGTACAGGCTTGATAAGAATATAATAATGCTTTCTAAAGAGTTCTCCATTTATCTTTGATCATTCTATCTTCCTAGTGAATACCACCCTACCATTCAAATCTTTTTCGCATTAATTCAAGATTCGTCATCTCTAATCACCTACGCCAACAAATCAATACATCTAAAGACTGTTTTTCGATAAATCATAAAATCATTGCAGACATTTGAAGATAACCCTTCCAGTTTAGACAATAAAATAAGTCCCTCAACTCTATCTTTATACATTTTAACTAATCCACTAATTTCTTCTGTTATTACATTCAAATGATTTACCCAGTCTTCATTATTCTCTCTCATTGGAATTAACTTCCATAACTAATTAATCAATCTCTTTAAATCCTACTCTTTTGTTTCTAATGGGAAATTAATATCATATTTATCCATCAAAAACACTCATCTCTCTTAATGTTGACCAGTTTGATTTATAAGAGCCTTGATTATCAATTAGTTTTCTTCTTTTATAGAGACGCTGCATATGATGACTTTGACGTTCTGCTTCCTTTTTCAACTCTATTAATTTGGCTAAATGATTGGCCTAGGAAGTCATTTTAAAATCTGTTCCAGAATATTTCATTCTCGTCTATTCTATTGAAGCCACCTGGCGTTGTAACCAAGTATTATACATTAGAATAGCAAGAATATTTATTTCTTCTGTCGTTAAATGTGCAGAAAAGGCTGGAATAATAGTTGCTATTCCAGTCTCTTCATCATTATTTTCTATATTGGTAAAACTGTATAATGGAAAACGAGGGAACTCAAAACCAGGAAGTGCATCCATTAGGATGTTATACAAATCTTTTTCAGTATCTTCCTATGTCCATTCCATATACATATCATCAGTAATCTTGCCAAAAAATCTATCATAAATTTCTTCAAAGGGGGTCGGATCGCCCTAAATTGGATATTTCTTATTATCCATGGCTATAACCTCCCTTATATCAATCAGAAATAGCTACTCTGCGTTTTGGAGTATCCTCACTTGTAGTTGACACTCTTCTTACAGGTTTCTCTTCCTTAGGATTCTTTTTATCATCTGCTGTTAATTCTAATGCTTTAGTAACATTAAATCCTAATTGTTTTTCCAAAGCATCTCTTTTAGACATATCATTTAAAGGAAGAGAAATAGCATGGGATTTAATCAGATCTTTAGTGCCTTCTGGAGCAAAATCAAGAGCATCCTTAAATTCATCTAAAGAACACGTATTCATCCAAGAATCAATCTCTTCTTCTTTCATCCAATACTCTGGTTCAACCCTACCATTAATAAGATATTCAACAATCTCTCTATCATCTACAAGTAAGTAATTATAAATTAATTTGCGGCCTCCAGGCGTTTGTACTAGCTTTTCTAGTTCAGATACTTCAAGTTCCTTGTGTTCTCCAGGATAAAACATACGGCGCACGCCCAATTCAGGCAATCTATATACAACACGACCTGCGCTCTTATTATAAACAGTGCAACTATTTTTCATAATTTTTATCTCCTTTTTCTCAATAAATAAAAGGGGATAGGGATATTTCCCTATCCCCTGTCAATTAACCATTATTTGGATTTGGGTTAGTATTATCAAGCTCGCCTTGAAGTTCAGTATCAACATAAGAGAAGATGTTATTCGCCATCATTACACCGACACCAACCTTACGGTAAACCTGAATATCACGAGACCAGTCGTCATTATCATCGCGTTCGCGCACGTGGGTAGTACCCTCAAAAGCAACTTTTACAGGACGGCTCTCAGCTCCACCAGGAATAATCCAAGCATAACCTGGATCGATCATCTTTTTGGAGTTAGTCTCATCCTCAAGAGTTTGGGGTAGAATTACCACTCTAGTTCCCTTGTAATTTGCAAGATAACCAGTTCCCCAATACTGATCTCTCATGTTGTCAGAAATCCAAGCATCATTATCTGGAATCATTTTTACTGCAAACTCACGAGTGCAATAAATAGTTGGCTGACCATAAGCAGTAGCAGTATTTACAAGATAATCCATAGTTGGTTCGTCAAAACCAGCAACAGCACAACGGTTTGCTGCGGGAAGCTGATTGATAGAACCCATAAGAGCTTGAGCAATCTCTCTATAAATAAGCTCTTGCATACCCTCTGTTACAATTTGAGTAAGTTCTGCAAAGTTTACTCTTCCATCAAGGAACTCCTCAAATCCGATACGAGCAGCTCCACCAATGGCGCTTGTTCCAACTTCGAAGCTCTCAGAACCAAGCTTAAAGGTCTCATACACACCAGCAAGCCCCACACGAGTAATGAATTGCTTAGCGCGAGTAAGTCCAGTTCTACGAGTAAATACAGGCTTGTCGCCTTGTGCGAAAGTTCTAATCTCAGCAAAATTGCCATAAGAATTGAGTAAACGATTAGGAACAACTTCGTCCATAGTCTGCTCAATTAAAGAGAATAGAGTATTTTTATTTTCTCTATAAAGTTCATCTGTGCCAACAAATTCATTTAGCTCATTACGCAAAGTAGTATTTAAAGCGTCATAGCTAAAAGACTCTCCTTGATAGCTATAGGTACCAGAAGGATTTGCATTAGCGACAGTTTTCATTAAACTAAGTAAATTAGCTTTATCTAACATTCTTCTTCACTCCTTCCAATTAACCTACACGCTGTACTTTTACACCAGGTTGAAGATCTGGCATAGTATACACTTTTACTACTGCAAAGATAGGATCTAAATCTCCACCTTTAGCAGAAGTTTCAGTATCTTTAGTTAAATATCCATCAGTATCAATCTTTAGACGATCGCCTACTGCAAGCTCTCCGGCATTAGCCTTAATGGTATTAGTAGTCCAAATATCACCAATACTAATCTTAATTACGCGAGGTACCATTTTAGTTCCTTCTGGCATCAATGCAGGATAAGTAAATGTCTCCATATTTTTCTTATATGCTACATCACTACCTTCGCGTACAGCTTCTCCGGTATAATCACTTATTGTAGCAAGTGTAGAAACTGTTTGTCCAATTGGACTATATACACGAGCATTATAATTATCCTTAATCATAGCAAAATCAGCATCAGTTTCGCGATCTCTATAAATCTTTACTTCATTAAATACCATCATCCAGGCGCCAGAAGTAGCTTCCGTACTAAAATCGCATACGCCTTTTGCATAATCATACTTTACAAATTGACCGTTCTCAAGAATCTCAATAGCGCTAGCTGCGGGAAGCTGAGCATATACTTGACCATTTCTTGGAGCGGAAAGATGGTTTGGCTCCACTTGACCATATCCATACTGGACAAAAGTGGCATTACCTAATCTTTTAGAACTCTTAGCCATTCTTTAATCCTCCTTAAATACTGCTTTTAGCAGTTTCACGAATTGCTTTTACCCAATCAGGAACGTTGTCAGTTTCTGGATTATTTAAATTAAAAAGTCCCTTTGGGGTATTATCTTCTTCTTTATGCTTTTCTTCAAGATTGAAATTTACTTTATTTCTAACACAAAGAATAGATAATTTAGCTTCAATATCATCTAAAGAATAAGTATCAATATGCTCAGCGACATCTTTCTTATCCTCATCACTTAACATATAGAAACTATCAATCATTTGTTGTTTACTTTGACGTTCAGCATTAAGTTTAAATTCTCTTAGTGCTGTAACTTCATTATCTAGATTAGTTTTTTCTTGCTCAAGAGCAGAATATTTAGTCTCTAAATCGGTAAACTTTGTAAGTAACTCTGTATATTCTGTTACTTCTTCAAGATTATACTTCTTACCTTGAGGAGTATCCTTTTTCTTTTCTTTTTCTCCCTCTGGGGCTGGAGCAGGATTTTCAAAAGTCTTTTTCTTCTTACCCTCTTCGGGATTTGGAGTATTTTTCTCGAAATCAGTAGGTACTTTCTTCTCATTCTCCATAGGTTCTTGAGAGCCTCCTTTATTTAAAGTTTCTTTTAATTGATCCATCATAGAATACATCATAGTTTTAAGTTTCTAAAACTCTTGATTATTCTCTAAAGAAAATTGAGAACTAAATTGAGCTCCCTCGAAACAAGGCTCAACATTTTCTCCGAGAACACATAATTTCTCAATCAATGCCTCATTGTAGATAAAGATTCTTTCATTTGTTTTATCATCTTTTGTCCAAAATCCTGATTGATTTTCTTCATTCAATTCCATAGAATGGTTATTGCCATTCTCCAGGATTCTTTTAGATTCTGGATAAACGCTAGTCCAAATGTATACATCTGTCACAAGATATTCTCTTTCTACGCCTTCATCATTGAACTTCTAAAACCATACATTTGCATTTGTAGGAACAAATCCATATGGTCTTGTGGTATCAACAATAGCAAACTTACCATCTCGAACAATAATTTCTCTGTTGTGGCCTTCAAAATCATTTATTTCATGATTAAAATATCCAACAATAGGACTTCCTGGTAGTTTACGTCCCATTTCCGCGGCCACTTCTTTGGTAATTACAGTATGGTTGCGGTTAGGTTGCTACCCAACGTAGCAAACTTTGCAGACACCTTTACTAACTAGAGGAGAAATCTAAGTGTTCTAAATATATTCCATCGTATTTAAAATGGGAACACTAATATGCAAGTTCAATCCCTCCTTTATGACGAACTTTCTTGATTAGCTATTGTCTTATCTGACTTTTCGCCATCTTCTTTTTTGGGCCTGCCGGCTCCATTAGTATTAGTTGAACTTGTCTACTTATTCTAAGAATTAGTTTTAGATGACTAATTATTATTACCCAAATCTTTTCCGCTTCTGGTATTAGAACTCATAGGCGGAATCATAATTTCTGCTAAATTCAATACTTCGTTCTCAAATGTTAATGTAGCTAATATACTCGATTGAGAATGACCTAAAGCAATCTGTGGCAACATCTTAGAATAACCCAGTTGAGCGTGCTCTTTATATAATTTAGATAACTCTTTATAATTAAACTAAGTAGTTTCTAACATTTCCGCTCTAAACTCATAATGATTTTTGCGATTAAATTTCTCTACTACTCGATTTAATAAATCTGTAAACATGAGAGGAATATCTCTTACGCTAGATTCATCTGTCAAAATAGAATTTGTAACTGCAATATTGCCATCTGCATTAAACAAATTATGAGTTACACCTGAGTTATTATAAACTGTACGTTCAACTTTTTCCAAATCGTCTGTCGTTGTATTAGAATTATTATCTTTTGTATCAATTTTTTCAATATCTGCAAAAGTTGTTAATACATCTACACCAATAGCTCGTTTTAACATAGTTACAGCATTATTATGAATATCCCTTGCTTCATCAACATCAAAAATCAAATCTCCATTTTTATCAAGAGGCAACTTCTAAATAATAATTTTTAATAATTGTTGCATTGTCTTTTGACGATCTAATTCTTGCGCTTGATCCAAATCAATAATAGAAGGAATAACCCCAGCTAGAAAAGGAAATTCATTATCATTTAGACTAAACTTTACAGAAATACTAGGATCTAGTGGATACCATACAGTAGTATCACCTGGATAATCCCCTTTTAATTTTCCCTGTTTATAAAGAATATATGCCTTTTGAATGTCCTGTGGAAAAATCTTTAATATCTAGATTTTATACTGCGGATTGGCAAAATAAGTGTCAAAAAACTAAAGATTTAATTCTACTATTGGATTAGGGCCCTAGAAATATCTACTTCTGCAATATGAAGCTGGTAATTTCTAAATTGCAAATCTATCTCCAAAATCAACAATTACACCATAATAAGCTCCTTCTTTAATAATATCTAATGATATATTTCCAAGCATTCTCTTCACACTAGATTTATCAAGGTAAAGCAAGACCTTTGAAAAATCTTTCAATAGCTTATCTTTATCTTTCTACGCGTCTACTGTGTATGGAGTAATATACCAATCAAATCTATATAAGAAGGCTAAATATTTACATAATCTATAATAAATACCGCTACTTTCATAAAAGTAATTAGAAATCTCTCTTAAAGTCTTGTAATCATGCTTATAAATAGCATTTAATACAAACTTTTTATCTCCATAATTTCTATTTATCTTTTTATATGTGCCTAGATTAATAAGCGCATCATCCACAGACCGTAATCCAACTCGCATTTTTGCATAATCAACAGTATCATAGTTCAAAAAATCTTCTTCCTATTGATAACGAGTAATAATACCTCGATCTAGTAGATCAAAACCTTTAGCTCTTATTTCTTCCTATCGACGTTTTAACAAAATATCACCTCCAGGTGTTAATATCCAGCTTTACTCATTAAATAATCATAAGAGATGATATTTTCCTCCGTATAGGGAACTTCAATGAGGGTAATACCTTTTAATGCACAAAATCTACGCTTTTGATTATCATTATATTTCTATTGGTATAATCCTCTATTTCCACCAAATTTACTAACAGCCTAATAATGCTATTTACCCTGATACTCAATTAAAAAATCAAGATTTCCATCATCATCAAAAACAGCAAAATCAAAACGAAGTGGCCTACCACTTGGTGCTTTCAGCCCAGGAAACTCATACTCTTCTTTAAAGTTCATGCCATTTTGCTCTAATATCTCATGAATTTTAATTTCTCCACGACTGGCCTTCATATCTCACACCTCACTCATAAACATAAAATCTGAAAATCTTCTACTTTTACGCTTGCGTTTACTATCTTCTTCCTATTTAATATAATATAATCCATATTCAAGCGCAGAGAATTTATCTTTGGGCACAGACTTATTTGCCTGTTTTAAAATAATATTTACACCCTCATTTTCTTCTCGCAAATTTAGCATTTCTTCTCTTAATATAGAAGTTAAAGTGAATGGTTTTAAATATTCTGCCCGCTCTTCTGGTTTCATGGCTTGACCTTTCTTGGTACCAAGTAATTTATTTCTAGCAACTTTTTCGTCGATTAAAAATCTTAACTTTCCAGCCCGCAACTATGTCTAAACATTGCTATGGGCTTCGGTATTAATTGGCGCATTTGCCTTAATTTCATAAATAGCATCATATTCTGTATTATCTGTTCTAAATCGTTTGTATTCTCCATCTTCATCATTAGCTACACCAAAATCAGGAAAAACTTCATTGGTATCTGGCACTATTTGTGGTTTAACCATATAATCCATCAATCCAGCACCAAGTCCATTACCGTCAATAACAATAATTTTAGCTTTATAATCATAATATAATCTTTTTAGCTTAATTGCCTAATCTTCAAAATGTTCATCATCCATAGTATATATATTAACAAGAGACTTAATCGCTGGTCCTTGAGACTGAGGGGTTACTTTAAATACACATACAACAGATTGACATTTCTTTCTTCCTACATCAACAGAAAGAACATAATATGCTTGAGCAGAAGAGCGCCCGGAAGATTCATATTCAGGCTAAAGCAATTTTCTACTTCTATCAAAAGTATCACCATTAAAGAAGGCATCTTCTACGGTGCCACTCCATTTAGATTCATACTCTCTATCAAATGATGCTTCATTAAATGTACCATCTTGTTTTAACTCCTATACAAAGTTGCGGGATTGCAATCCCACTAGCACAGGAATTCTCCATGTTCCGCCCATTACAATACTCTTTTCGGGTTCTAGTATCATGCGCACTAGCAAAGTAATCAACTTATTATATGGGAATGTGTTTTTCCACCCCGCAGTAGTTACATAAATCTAAGATTTATTAAGTGTTTCTTCTTCATGAACAGATCCGTCTAAACATCTTCTATCAACGTTCATTAGAGGGATTAAAACTTCATTTAAAATATCTCCATCTACACCAACGCACTCCTCAATTAATCCTCCATGTCTACGCTTACCACGAGAAGATTCTCTAGCCGCGACGTTGTCAAAATAAGATCCATTTTTGAAGATATACTTACAATAATCTTTTCCTTCCTAAGTCTTACCTCTTCGCCAATCAATCTCTCTCTAAAGTGCGGGAATCGCATTACAAATTTCCTAGACTTTTTCTTTTGCAATACCTGCTGCCTATTCTTTTCCGCCAGAAGTAATGAATAGCTTACATCCAGGATATAATATACATCTACACATAAGTACCATTACTGATAAGAATGACTTAGAATAAGCACGGGGAAATACCATGTATACATACTTATATCTCATGGCCGCCCGCAAGAAAACTCTCTAATAAAAATAAAAATTAATTTCTTTTTTTCTTGTCTCGTCTCCGCCGGTCTACAAAAAGTCAATAAACATATCTGGATATTCTCTCCAAAAAGCTATATACTATCTTGCTGCTGGAATTATCGCACGAACTCTTTCTTCGGAAAGACCAATTTTCTTATTATTATTTGAAAGGTTTAATAAATCTTTTAATGCCATATATTAAACCTCCTTTAATATATTATTTAACATTTCCTCATCTTTGTCTCTTTCCGACTCTTTCATATCTTCATACTCTTGATAATCTTCTTCTGTTAATTCTGGATGCTCGTAATTAAATAAATCTTCATCCTCATCGCTATCTTCAACATCAATATTTGCCTCGCGTTCTCTGTCTTTAACTATTTCTCTTAACGAAGCTTCGATCATATTACCAAGATTCATTTCCTCTGTAACTAGAGTATGAGTATATTGCTGTAAATCCTAAAGAGTTCTATCTACTTTATCTTGTGGCCCTTCCGTATAATATCTAGGAATAAAACCCTCTCTTTCACAAAGGGCTACTAATTCACCTATTGAATCTACAAATTCACCGGATTCGCCTTTGTTCTAAGCAGCCGTAAATTTGCCGCTTTTCATTAAACTATCATAGGCTTTTTGCATCTTCTAAAAGCCATCAATATCTCCAGCATCAATTAACTAATTTGCTTTTAAACTAGCTTTACATACCATAATAAGAGTATCTTTATGACCTGCTCCTTGAATATCATAAGAACTCATCATATCATTATAAAGCTGCTCCATTCTTACTCTTTCTTCCCAAGAATATCCGCGGCCCCATTTAAGACGTAATACTAATTTATCTTCTTCGGTTAGCTAATCACCAAAATCATCATCTTCCTCTGGATCTTCATATTCTGGAGTTCCTACAGGGGCCTAAACATCCTCTAATTCTTTTGGTTTTGGAGGAGTTCTATCAATAGACAACTGCTCTTGAATTTCATCTTCTGTAAATCCTTGAGCCTTCATATTAAGAACTTTTTTATCAATGGAATCTTTCTCTAGCGTTTCTGTATCTGCCCAAGTGTATTTATTCCATTGCTTTAATTTCATTTTAGATAAATAGCGTCCAATAATAGTTAATCCAGTAACTTTCTTTGGATCTTTTCCATATTTCTCCAATAAACCATTCCATTCTTCTTTAATATATGGAACGTCAATCTCCTATAAAATCCATTTATAAGTTTCTGGATCCCAGTTATCTACGTGCATAGTAAGACACTTTTTACAAATATCCATCTTTCCATCTGGAGGATACTTCTCTAAATTTTTTGATGTATAAAACTATTTATCATCCATAGTTTTACCACATTTTTTACAATAATGGCTCATTTATAATCAACCTCTTTTCTTATTGCGACAGCGCTTACAGATACTATACAAATTATCCTTACTTGTCTTATTCTTTGAAAAGAATTGATTATGGGCTGGCTTTAATTGCCCACACTTAGAACATTTTTTCATTGGGTATCCTTTTTGTTTATACTACCAACGTAAAAAATCTTCTAAAGCTTCTTCCGCAATGAGTTTAGGAATCTTATTTCTCCATAGGCTAGAAATATATTCAACGCTATATGTTTTACCAAACTCATTTTTTAATATTTCCTATATTTCGTTATTCTACTTTTTATCAATTTTGAGTTCAACAATTCGTAAATAGATTGGAAAGTCTTTGAGAGCTTTATCACATATTTCTTCAAATGATTGAATTAAATACCATGTATCTCCCTCAAACTAATCATAACTATCCTCTTTTAATTTTGAATAATTGCATAAAATAGCAGAAACAACATTGGCGTCCATTAGCGAAATACCCTTTACTACTACCTCCTGTCCATTAAGATAACTCTAATCATCAAGAGGAATATGAGTTCTTACGGATCTCGTTAATTTACATGGTATAATAGGTTTCTAATATGCTTGCTTAATGATATACTAATCTTTTCGCATCTCTATTAATGCTTTTTTCATCATATATGCCTATTTTGTCCCAGCAGCGCGTTTTAAAGCGCCCTCCCAGACATTAATGGTTTCTCTCAACTATTTTAAACATGGTATAGTATCTAAATCTTTCTGTGTAATAGAAATCTTTGGCTAAAATATAACATTTTTATTTTCTGACATTAAACCATAAATGCCATCCTCGCCATTTTCCATCTATGACGCAAGCCCTTCGAAAGAACATTCTCTTTTATTAACAGTAGCCATTCTATTATCTGTTAATATATTCTTTTCTTTCTTCTCTTGCTTTTCCATACATAGAACTAAATAATCTGCTAATATTTCTAAATAACTCGAACTAAGGTTCGGATTTTCTGCGATTATTTTTTCGACAAGCGCCTTCCGTTCTTCTGGAGACTCAATAGTATAATCTAATTTTATCATACTGTCATCTCCTTTTATACTCATATAATAACAAAAAAAAACTAGATTGTCAAATCTTATTTGATTAATTTATTTAAAAATGTTATAATATAATTATAAAAAATAAGATAGGAGATTTGTTTGCCAATGTTCTTTGACGAACCATATTTAGATTTACCGAAAAAAGCATAGTATTATTTTAATATCTTAATAATCAGTATTGCTATATCTCCATAGTATGCTTAGGAAATCTTCCAAAATAAAGCAATAAGTTTATGGGATATTTAGGGAGTTAATGATCCTAGACCTATTGCTATTCATATATATACTTCTTACCATATTAATAAAGATTTTGACTATGAAGTATAGTGTATTCCTCACTAGGTATTAGAAGTTAATGAAAATGAAATATCTTTCTATGAAATGATTGATTACGATACTAGTGACCCTTGGAGGCTTAATCCAGATGCAATAGATTAATATAAAAGAATATTTTCAACAATAGGTAAACAAATTGCGGGAGATTAGTGGTAATGTTCCATCACTCATGATTATCGACGCAACAGCCTAGGATCCCGCAAATCAAATTTATATTCGTAATAAAATAAAAGACTTTAATGCTCTTGGTTGGGAAGCAGAAGTGTTTAGAGCGAATAGTTCAGTAGAGTTAAGATTACTCTTAGGCCATGCGAAAGACTGGGATGCGGTAATAGTTCAAATGCCAGTAGCAAATGGAATTGATTTCAATTATAGTCAAATACCTATCTCTAAAGATGCGGATGGTTTAAATCCTATGAGCAATATTACTCCAGCAACAGTAAGAGGAATTATAGACTATTTGGATGAATGTGGTTTTAACTACGAAGGTAAATCTGCTGTTATTTTGGGAAGAAGCGATATTGTAGGAAAGCCAATGGCTAAAGCTCTACTGGATAGAAATATGACCGTATCAGTATGTCATAGCAAAACAGATATAAATACAAAACTCTATTTAACAAGGCAAGCAGATTTAATTGTCTCTGCGGTAGGAAAATTTAGCTTAACAAGAGAAGCCTGTCCTAACGCTATTGTTATAGATGTTGGTATTCGCAGAAATGAAGCAGGAATTATTCTTGGAGACTTTGTAGAAATTGATGAAATTGCAAAAAGAAATAATGTATGGTCAACTCCTGTCCCCGGAGGAGTAGGTCTATTAACAAGATTGGGGTTGATGAAAAATTGTTTATAGTTAGCGAAACAGGCGCAAAGATAATGAAATTTTCGGGAGATTTTGACAAATATGCTGAAGAAGTTCTTCATATTAACAATCCCTTTCGAAAATTTTATCATACACAAAGTCCTTCAGTATTTAAAACTAACACCGATGGTATCATAACAATAGATATGGAAGAATCTCGAAAAATATATGAAGAAACAAAAGTAAATAGAGAAGAATGGATTAAATTAAGAGATAGATATGTCGCAGAAAGAATACTGCGGGAACTTGGATATGAAGTTCTATTAACCTCGTCTTATTTTGAATACTATCCTGATGCTATTCCTTGTGAAGGAGCGTCAGGGCAATGCACAATAGACTGTAGAATGAATGGGTGTAAATATGAGTAAAATGTGTCCTTGCATTGATTATTGTTATAATAGATTCGGTCGGTAGTACACACCAGACTGCGACAATACTTGCGATTATGCAATTAAAGTTAAAGAAAATAAAATGCTTAAAGAATATTTAAAGAGATTAGCGGCGGAAACAAATAGTTTACACACTTTATTTGAAGATTGGGATAATTAAATTATCCACTTCTGCCCAACCGCACGGAAGAAAGGAAACTGCAATGAAACGAGAAGAGCTCAAACAACACGCGCAATCGCATTACGCAGACATTAAAGTGAGACTCAAGGAAGATACAGATCGCGCAATTATAAACTCTGAAATTTTTGGCCCCAATCTTCCTTTTCCGCAAAAACCGCGAGAAACCTACCATAATACCTTTTATCTTAAAGATCAAGATAGCGTATCCTGTCTATTCAGTTTAACCGATCGGAGCAAGACTGCGATCTTAAATTATGCAAGCTATAAACATCCAGGTGGTTACTTCCTTGGAGGCAGCTCTGCACAAGAAGAGGCATTGTGTCACGAAAGCAACCTTTATCCTATTCTTCTTGCTTTTGATGATACTTATTACGCATGGAATAGACAGAGACTAAATCGAGCCCTATATCTTGATAGAGCTATCTATACTCCTGATGTAGTCTTTGAAAAAGACAATGGTAGAAAATTAGCTGATGTAATTACTTGTGCTTCTCCTAATTATAGAACAGCACATACTTATCAGCAAGTTCCTCTTTCTCTAAACAATAGGATAATGGAAGAGAGAATTAATTTTATGTATCGGATTGCCGAGGCTAAGGGAGTGGAAAATTTAATCGCGGGAGCCTGGGGCTGTGGTGTTTTTATGCAAGATCCATCAACGGTCGCCACCTTGCTCGTAAACGCAGCCCGCAATTATAATATTCCAAATATCTATTTTGCGATTCCAAACCGCAATTCCCGCAATTTTAGAATTTTCTTGGAGGTTTTGGAAAAATGTTCAAGCAATTAATTATTGCGAGACGAGACTTAAATATGTCTCCAGGGAAACTTGCCGCACAAGTTTCCCATGCTTCTATTGCTTTTCTTTTGGAAAAGTTATATTGGGGAAGTAAAGAAGTTGTTAAAGAAAGAGACGGTCTTATGTATCATATAGGAATAAGCCTCGATAGAGACTTATTCCATAATTGGATAGCGGAAGCGGAGACCAAAGTAGTTTGTAGAGCGAAGAATAAGAATGATTTGTTAAAGGCTGTTAAGATAGCAGAAGAATTAGGATGGGAAGAGAATAAGGATTATTGGCTTATCTATGATGCTTGTAGAACAGAGTTAGAACGCGAAGGCCCGGAAGGGACTTTGACGTGTATTGGATTTAGGCCAATGGAGGCGGAAGAAATTGACAAAATTGGGAAGAAGTATCAGCTTTATAATTAATATAGTTTTGATTTTACTATTGTTGACTGCTTGCGTGGAGGAGAACAATCGTTATCCAAGGCTAGAGTATATTCCTACAATGTGGAGATCTGATGCGATTAATATTAAATTAGAAGATGGATATATCTTAAAAGGATATGAAACGATAGAAACTGAGGATGGATATAATTTGATTTTTAGTTTTGAGGCAACCGACGATGGATAAAGTATTAGTATGGTTTGACGGTAAGCATTATTATAATATATGCGCAGTCTGTGGAGAATTATATCCAATTTACAAAGTAGAAGATCATATTATATATAATTTAAAGAAGAAGTGTAAATGCGGAGAGAAGAAGTGAGTTCTTCTCTCTTTTTCGTTATTGAGATTGAAAAGTTGATTTAGATTTTGAAATGGCGTGGCAGAACGATTTCACCAAAAAATTTCCAGTTTTTCCCAAAATACACGCCCCTCTTTCACATGGTAAAGTATTGAAGTGTAGTTGGCCTCTTTCGCTCGCTAAAGTACGAAAGCAAGAAAGCACGCCCCTAAAGGAATACGCGCGCGTAAAGGGTTTGTGCAAACTGCACAACAAGATGTTATTTATTTTGTGCAAAAGAGAGAGAAAGAAATTTCAAAAAAACTATTGACAAGTGAGCGTTTTGGTGGTAAACTGGACTTGTCCAGTAGGACAGAGACAAAAGCACAGCACTTTGAAAATTAAAAAATTTCAAAAAAGGTATTGACAAACTGCTAAAGGTTTGATACAATACAGACAGAACAAAAGAGAATCACACCACAAAAAGAAAGGGAGTCAAAAGAGTATGAAAAAGATTGATTTTACCAATGAAGATCGAGCCATTATTATGGAGTATATGGCGGCTAAGATGGCTAAGTCTGCGGCGGAGGCGGCGGAGAAAGCAGCTAAGGCTAAGGCTAAAGAGCTATTCTCCAGATTAGGTAAGGCTTTTAAGGCTACGGACAAAACAAGTTATCTATATGGCACGGTACAAATGCAGGGTAAGGCGAAAGCGGTGGTATATAAAGAAACTACCGCAAAAGGAACGGTTGACTGGAAAGCCTATGCTATGGCATTAGGTGGAACGGAAGCCGAAGCAGAGCAATTCCGCAGACCTTCCGATATTCGTACCTCTTTTGATTGGGCGACAAAGACCCAAGAAGAAGAAATTAGAGGATAACAGTTTATAAACCCTGCCTTGCAAAACACAAGGCAAGGCAGGGTTATAATAATTAAAAGAAAGGGGTATACTATATGTATCAATTACAGGTTTTAGCCAATGAGAAAATGCGCTATTATGAACCATCCACCCTTTCAATGGCAAGATGGAAAGCCAGTCACGAGATAGTCAATCCCAATCATTGGATTGTAGATTTATCCAGTGGAGAAATCGTAGATTAAAAAGAAGCTGACCTAACGGCTATACGGGGAGAAAGGATAAAAGACTATGAACAATTATATTAAGTGGTTCGTTGGGCCTACTTTTAGAAAGCGTGAATTTATTAAACTTTTGCGGTATAAGATGAATGTGCGTTCCGCAGAGGTAGAGGACGGCATCATCTTAGACCTGGATGCTTTTAATGCCATGCGAGTGGCCTATATGCCACACTGGGCTTATATCAATAGAAAGTTTATCAATAGCAATCTGCATACCAGAATTGCAAGCGAAGACGAATATAAGGTTGCTATGGTCGGAGATACAATCGGTACTGAATGGGTTAAAGAACAGGAGGCAAAGAAATGGAAATGAGAATTATTAAGCGGATAGGAGGCGGCATTTGTGCCGCTCTCCTACTCTGGGCAGTTCTTAGTTGGGCTGATATAGTGGCGGATAACTGTGAGCCAAACCCACAGCACAGCGAATATAATATGTTCGTTCTCATGACTAAATAATAGGAGGAAAAAAATGTATAGAGGGACTTATATCGACGCCATGGGCCGCAAGCGCAGAGAGATGGGATATTTCAGTCTTAATAAGCCCACTCTGAATAAACTCCATATACCAGTAATTGTCCAAGCAAGAGATAAGACAAGTGCGGCGAATAAAATCAATAGGAAATATAAGTTGCGTATAAGTCCCAGCAATCTGCGGGAGGTGCCGATGGGCACGGGCTATCTCATGGAAACCATGGAGCTGTAAAGGAATAATACTTGACTGGCAATCTACACAAAGATTGCCAGTCATTTTTATGCACTTTTCCATATTGACTTTTCGCCGGGCCGCCAGCGTGCGCCGCGGCCCGAATTTTTATTTATTCGGCAATTTCAACAATTATATGACCGAAAGTCTGTGCAATTCGACGAAAGTTTTTCTCCCGAAATTACTTGACATTCCTTTTGCCATGTGTTATTATATACTTGTCCAAAGGGACAGGCCACAAAAAGAATTTGAAAGGAAGTAAAAAAAATGACTTTAGATATGGTTGCTTGGTTACTTTCTCCGCTTGCAGAAGATACTATGTTCTTTGACGGGGAAGGGGTCGAAATTATCAATGAGAATACCCAAGCTCATTACCATGAGCTACCTGATTGCAAGATAACCCTGGGAGGTGACGTCATTGAGGCGTCTAAGGAATGGGTGCTGGGACTTCCGGTAACTGGTATTCAAGCAAGAGGCAACAATCTAATCATTTATGTAGATGGTTAAGAAAACCTGCGGGAGTGGAGGTTTATGGCCTCCACTCCCCACGATAAAAAAGGAGAAATAAATATGATTGCTGTTATTAAATTTGAAAGTGCAGAAAAGTCTGTGGAGTTTGGAAACACAATTTGTAATATGGCTGGTTGGTGTTTGAGTCATCCTCTCAATTCCAATGTTACCGGCTGTGTTCGTACGCTTGATTTTAATGCCGGCGACAAGCAAGATAGAGCCTTATATAATTATCTGCTAAAAATTGGAGCTTTCGAGGAGGTGGAATTAAAGTGAGTATTGAGCGTTTACCGCACACATATCCCATTGGCTCCACTGTTTGGACAAATAAGGGATATGGCACAGTTCTACTTCACATTGGTAAATACCATCTGGTTTGGTTACAGAGATTAGGGTTGGCGTAATGCCGGCCCTATTGATTTTTTCAAAAAAATATATTATAATAATTATAGAAAAATAAAGAAAGGAGTTTTTCTAATGACCTTAGAAGTGCTGAAAGCACTCGTGGTTATTTTGGAGTTCTGTTTGAACTAGGATTCTTGTAAAAATTGTCCTATGTCTCAGTTCTGCCAGAAAATGCCTTGCGAGTGGTAAATGTTCCTTCCGATTGTTCTAAATCGGCGATTCCCGTGATGGAGTCGTTTTTCGCACGAGCCTAGGTCACTAGAATTTATTTATCAAAATGCAAGAAACTACTTTCTCTCGCAAATTAGATTCAAGTGGTAGAATTATGATTCCGATTCGCTTGCGTGAACAAATGGGACTTACTTCCGGTTAGGAATACTATTTTACTACTATGGTAAAAGATGGTAGAAAATATATCTGTATTGACTGCGGATCGGTTGATTCCTCGCTTGAAGAAGCTATGAAAATTATCCAAGCAAACGGATTAAAGATTGTTGAAAATGCCGATTGACTTCTCAAAAGAAAGGGAGTTGTTGGTATGCAGAAATTAATGACCTCCTGAAATTCAGGAGGTTCTTTTTTTTTATTCGTTCGCCCGGCCGTGCACCACAGGCGCGGCCGGAATTTTTTATCAAGAGGCAATTTGCACAATTTTAGGCTCGAATTGTTGTGCAATCTGACGAAAGATTTTTTCCTAAAATCGCTTGACTTTCTGCTTTGCCTATGGTATATTATTATCAGAAAGAGGGAGACAGAAACACCTCGAAAGAAAGGAAAGAAAAAATCATGGAAGAAAAGAAAATGATTTTGGTCACGGACGGATACGACGATAAACCTATCTGCGTAGCGTCTAATACCATCGCCGCCCGCAAGTCTGCGTTGGATTATCTGGAAAATCAATATGACGATGGAGAATGGGAGGCTATTCTGGAAGAAGATGGATATAAAAATCGTGATGACCTTTTCCATGATATGATGTTAGGCATGGAAAGCGAATGGGAGCGTTTCAATATTAACTTTGCGGAAGTTTCCTTTGCGGGGTGAGTATATGACAACTTTTACCATGATAATTCTGATTGCTTTTGTTCTGTGTCTGGTATGGCAATTTGTAGCCGCTATTGAAAAAGATTGCATAGGACTTGAAATCATGTTTGCGGCGGAAATCTTAATGTTCGCATATCTTGCAAAAACTTTGATGTAAGGGGTTGACAAATCGCCCCAACTATGGTACAATAAGACCATGGAAGGGGCGACCCCGATAAATAAAAATTAAAATTAAGAAAGGAAGTTTTGGAAATGCGTGTTAGTAAGGTTGTTCGGGAGTATATTGAAAAGGAAGTTGGAGTAAAGGCTGAAATCAAGAGGCAGGCTGTCCATGAAACCTTTTCCGCTTATGAGACAGAGTGTAAAATCATGCAGGAGAAAGTTAAGCAGGCGGTAAAAGCCCTTAACGACGAACTTCTTTCGGAGGTTAAAAACAAGGGGATGAGTTTCCGCAGATATAATGACCGGCTGGTAGAGGCTTGCCAGGATTGTATTTACCCCGCTATGGAGAACGAGAAGAAAAAGGCCATGCGGGAAGTTAGCGACTGGGAGAAAAATGCCGTAACGGAAATTATTCTTACGCTTGAGTTGGGTGGTACTAAAGCTGACCTCGAACGGATGTTGAAAGAACTGGATTAAGAAGGGAGGAAGGGAGTGCAAGACTATAAATCTTGCACTCCCGCAGATAAAAATGAAAGCTACTGGAATTGTGCGCCGTATTGATGATTTGGGCCGGATAGTAATTCCAAAGGAAATCCGTAGAAACCTTCATATTAGAGAAGGCGACCCATTAGAGATTTTTCTTGAAGAAGATGGCGGCGTAGTTTTTAAGAAATATTCTATAATGGGAGAATTTTCCTCTTACGCTAAACAAATGCAAAATGCCCTTTCATCTAACGGAATCGCCGCGGCTATTTTTGACAATGATGGAATTTTATGCGGGCCGCGTTCCTTTGGAATTACAAGAGTTCCCGATGACTGGATTGATATTCGCAGTTCGGCGACAAAATGGGAAAGTATGTTTATTACACCAATTCTTGTGAATGGCGACCAGCTTGGTTTTATTTGCTATAAAAATAGCAATAACGAAGAATCTGTCCATGACATGGTTAAACTTTCTGCAAGATTTCTTGCAAATATATGTGAAAGTTAAAAGAGGGCTTCGGCCCTCTTTTTTATCCCATTTTTTGAATAGGCTTCTCGGCGGCGCGCTAACGTGCGTGGCGCGCCGAATTTTCTCTTTTGTAGAAGTTGCACAATTTTCCAGCCGAAATTTTGTGCAGTTTGCCTCTTGTTTTCTATCCCGAAATCTGATATACTTTAATCAACCTAAAGAAAGGAAGTAAATCAAAATGAAAAAGATGCTCTGCTTTGATATGGATGGAACAATCGCTGACCTGTACGGCGTGGATGATTGGTTAAAAGATTTAATGAATGAAAATCCCTATCCATATACAGTCGCCAAACCTCTTTGCGATATGGAAGAATTGAATACCGTTCTTAATAAACTCATTGAGCAGGGCTGGGAAATTCGGGTTATCAGTTGGCTTGCAAAAGACAGTTCTAACTCATATAAAACTGCTGTTCGTGACGCAAAGCGCACTTGGCTTGCAAAATACAACTTCCCCGCACATAAAGTCCACCTTGTGGAATATGGCACAACAAAAGCAAATTGTGTGCGGAAACACTTTGAGCCGGGAATTAGCAATTTCATTTTGATTGATGATAATAAAAGTGTGCGGGATGGCTGGCATTTAGGGGAAACAATCGAGCCACATGAAGATTTACCTACGGCCTTATGGCGACTGGTAGAGTAATCCACCAGTCAATCTTAAAATAAGAAAGGAAGTTTTGTAAATGAAGATTAGAAAGGTTAATAGGCTTATCCTAAGCGAGGAAGAGCGACAAGTATTGAAAAATGCGTCCATTCTCATTGGTCAAATTGATCAGGTTATGGCCGACAATGAAATTGATGACGATATTTCGCTTGAAGATTTGAGCTATTGGCTTGACGAGATTATCAATAAAGAATATCTTGGATATTAAGAGGGCTTCGGCCCTCTTATTTTTACTCTTTAATATCGTTTGGGCGGCTCGCTGGCGCACGCGGCGAGCCGAGTTTTTGTTTTTGTCGATGTTGCACAATTTTGGCTTGCAAATTTTGTGCAATTTGCCATCTTGTAATTATCCCGAAAGTATGGTATTATATATTTGTCAAGAGGGGAAGGCCAAGAAATCAAGAGGTCGCGAACTCTTAGAAAGTAAAGGAAGTAAATTTATATTGTGTCGTAAGTCGAGTGAACGCCGTTAGAATAGGCCGTTCTAATGCCCAGTAGCTTGCAGTAAATCGCAATAAAAATTTCCTTTTCCTCTTGACATCAAGCATGATATGTGCTATAATAAACTCAATAAGAGGAAAGGAAGTCAAAGATTATGATTGATAAGCGTAGACACTATGTTTTGGTGGTTGATACTGAAACTGCTAACACACTGACTGAAACTGACGAAAACGGCAAAGCCCGCATGGATATGAGTTGCGTTCTTGTCTATGATTGCGGATGGGCGGTAGTGGATACCAAGGGCAATATTTATGAAACTGCCAGTTTTGTAAATAGGGACATTTTCAACGATGAGCGGGATCTCATGCGGACTGCTTATTATAATTGGAAAATTCCCCGCTATATTGAGGAACTGCGGGCCGGCACTCGTAAAATGGCTACCACTTATGAAATCCGCCAAGCTATGCTCAATACCATTGAGCGATACGGCATTAAGGAAGTTGCGGCTTATAATGCCAGATTTGACGATAATGCCTTGAGAGTTACACAGCGTTATGTGACCTACTCCAAGTGGCGTTATTGGTTCCCGTTTGACAGCGTGGAGATTTGGGATATTATGAAGATGACACAGGATGTTATCTGCAATATGCCCACTTATAAGAAATTCTGTCAGGAAAACGGATATGTCCAGGCTAATGGTGTCCCCCGCAAGACTGCGGAAATCGTGTGGCGGTTTATCTCTGGCAATACCGATTTTGAAGAAAGTCATACGGGGCTTGAGGATGTTCTGATTGAGGCGGAAATCATGTGGTATTGTATGCGTCAGCATAAGCCCATGAGAAAGGCCCTGTATGAGAATAAAAGAGAGTTTCCGCCTATGACAGATTTTCAGCGTCAACTTTCCGCAAGTTTGAAAAATAATCCGACAATTCGGGTAGGGGCTTAAAGCCCCGCCCGATAGAAAGGAAAAGAAATGTTTTCAAGACAGTTTACCACTAACCATCTTGACTCCGATTATGTCTATGAGGTTATTCACCTTATGCAGCGGCTGGGATGGTTTGTTGATGGGCCGACAGAAACCGGACTTTTGACTGTAAATATCCTTCTGGATGATATGCCGCTTTGGGATATGGTTTATAGTTATATGATTGATATTTAAGAGGGCTTTACAGCCCTCTTATTTTTTTTTATATCTAAAAGGTCGACGGCCCGCGGATGGCTGACGCGGGCCGAATTTTTCAATGGTAATGTTGCACAAAAATTTCGTCCCGTTTTTGTGCAGAATTTTGCACAAAAACTCTCTCCCAAAATTCCGATTTTTTGTGCAATTTGACGCTTGCAATCTGCTTTTGCTTGTGGTAAAATACATTCAGAAAGTGAGAGAGACGAACGGCAGACAGTGACAGCGAATTTCTCAAAAATCTTTCAAAAACCTCTTGACAAGCCTTTGAAGATGTGCTATAATAAGTACAGAAAACAAGGCAATGTACCTTGAAAATTAAATAAAAAGGGCTTGACAAACTTTCCAAAGTGTGTTACACTATAAGGGAGGTTGAGAGGGCAAACAAGTAAAGGGCAAAAGTTCTTGAAAAAAGTTTGAAAAACCTCTTGACAAGTACCAAATAGTGTGGTACAATATAATCAAAGGACAAGGACAGTCCTAAAAACCAGAAAGGATGTATATTATGGACGAGAAGAAAATCCGCATTACTAAGGCCCAGCGTTTTGAGGACATTAAGGCCCTCTTGACTGACGGCGAGGTAAAGTATGGCACTACCATCGAGGTGGCTATTACTGTCATTGACCATGAGCTGGAGCTTCTGCGTAAGAAGAATAGCTCTAGCGGTGACAAGAAGCTGACTCCCACCCAGCAGGAGAACGAGAATTTTAAGGAGCAGATTATGGAGTATCTGGCTGATCTGGATGCCGATACCGATGGCGTGACCTGCACGGAAATTTTTAAGGCTATTCCTGATCTGACGGCCTATTCTAACCAGAAGGTCGCCGCCCTTGTGCGGCAGTTGAAACTCGATGGTCGAGTGGTCTGCACGGAAAAGAAGGGCAAGTCCCTTTTTAAGATGGCGTAACCCCGTATAGGGCGGGGTGAAAATCCCCGCCCTAACTTATAATATGGGGGTGATATTATATCCAGTCGTATTAGTGACGCTGAACGGATTGCAAGGTATAAAGCCCTGCAATTAACGCCGGAAGAGGAGGCAGATTTATTGGCCTATGATAAAGCGGTAGAGGCTGATAAAAAGACTGAATACGATTTACCGCCAGAAAAGGCGAAAATCGCTCAAAAGTTTGCCCATGCTGGAACGCGCAAACAGCCAACCGCATATAAGTTCACTACACGGCAACGCAAGCCAAACGCCACGAAAGGCGGTATAATCGCGGAATTGGCAGAGTTTTTGGAAAAAAACAGTCAATTCTCTATCGCTGATTTGTCTATTACTAATAAGGAAAGACAGATTGCGTTTTCTATTGGTGGGGATAGTTTCGAGTTGACGCTTGTGCAAAAGCGTAAGCCGAAGAAATAACGGGGTAGGGTCGGCCTACCCCGGCCCTACCAGAAAAGAGGCAAGTTATAGTTAGTTTGCAGACAAGGGGAAAAGAGTTCCTATATGTCGGACATTATATCGACAAAAAGGGGCGCTATATTCTCAAGATTGGTACGACAAATGACCTTGAGCGCAGAGCCGCAGAACATACGAGAAATTATAAGCGGGCGCCAGATTACACCATGCCGGAAGATGGTTCCTTTATCTATGATTGGCATATCAAACTTTCCAAGTATAATACCCTACGATACGAGGATGTAAACCGAACTTTGTGGCAGAGTATGGGAATTGGTCGTTTTATCAGAAATGACCGTTTCTTGTGCGACACTCCCCCGGCCATGGTTACGGTGGTTATTCGCAAGGCATACCCGATAATTCTCAATTAAAGAAAAATCTCCCCTTATGGGGAGATTTTTTTACGCAAAATTTTGGGCGGGCCGCTTGCGTGCGCCGCGGTCCGATTTTTTCTTCTATTGTCATTTTCAACAATTTTGAATTGAAAATTTGTGCAACTTGACAGCTTGACTTTCTCCCAAAAATGTGGTATCATTTAACCATGGAAAGGAGATAAAAGAAATGGAAAGTCTGAAACAATTTCGTGTTAATTTTCAAGTTACCTTTTGGTGTGAAGGTCGCAAGGGTATCTTCTCTAAGAAGCCTTATAAATTTACGGTATCATTTCGTGATGATATTATGCTTTCTACCTTTTTAATCAATGCTCGAACCGAAAAAGAAGCGGTTAAAACGGGGAAAAACTATGTTGAAAATATAGTTCAATGTTGGGTTGAACAGTCAGAAGAAAATCAAGCCACCGGCGAATATATGATTTTAACTGGAAATATGGCTGATACAAAAAGATTTGAGTGGTCGCCTAAAATCTACGCCATTACCGGGTATGAAATTAAATTTATTTCTTGTGAAATGGTTTGCGACTGGGCAAAAGAAAGGGTCGAGAGAGCGGCAAGAGAACTGACTATGGAGCAATTTAAGCAAGTTTTTAGTGAAATTCCGGCTGAGATTTTTCATTAAAGAAAGGAGATTTTTAGATGGTTGATATTGATTTCAACAAACTGAATGACGAGGAGTTGCAATGGTTGAGTGCTACCGCCTATAAAGAAGTGGCACTTAGAAAACAAAAAGCGCAAGAGAAAGATTGGAATAGTCTAATCGAAAAGATAGACGAGTATTGTAAAAAGTATGGAGAAATAACTATCGTTGGATATGGAGATGAATTTGTTCTTGAATCTCCGATACGGTGTAACTGTATAGGAGAAATCAATTTAGAAAACGAGGATTAAGAAAAGAGAGGCTTCGGCCTCTCTTTTATTTCATATTTCCTAAACTCGACGGGCCGGTCGCGGGCGACTCGGCCCGAGTTTCCCCGATCGGACCATAGCGCAAAATTTTCATAGCAACTTGGCCATAGCGCAACTTCATAGCGATTTTCCCAAAATTCATAACACCCTCTTCCAAACACCGATCGGCCCTACTTTACTTCTTCCTTTATCTAGTTCCGATCGGTCCAGCAATATTGGCTCTCTCGTCCAATTTTTTATAATAAAAATCTTAAAATTGTCAAGTATTCACAGTACCAAAACTTTCTAAAATACAACTAGCAATAGCAAAGATATAGCTATGAAAAACAAATACGACCAGAGATTTCTTTCGCGGAACCGATCGGTTTAACACGATTTTATGATAAAAATAGCTCAAAAATAGAGATTTTAGCTAGATAAACCGATCGGCCCGCGATCTTTTACCTCTTGTTATCGCAAAATATAACGAAAAACCTCTAAAATCTTGCAAAAATGCGCGTTTTTCTAACAAATTTACTTAAAAATAAGCAAAAAATGCCTCGTTTTTCTCAAAATTTCTTGATATTCACAGAATTAAAACCATTAAAGATACAGCAAACAATAGCAAAGATGTTGCTAACTATTTGAAAAGGAAAAATCTTTTCCGCGGGATTCCGTTAAAGCGATCTTTTTATCTAGACCCGATCGGTTCGACAATATATAAAAAATATAATATAATATATACATAAGATAAAGAAAAGGAGGATTTTAGTTTAAGAAGCATCATAACGCTTTTTCTAACTAAAAGAACTTATTATGAATAGTTATGAGATTATGATTCGTGATGCAATGCAGAATGGTTCTACTCAGGAGGAGATTGCAAAGGCATTTACTGATGCTATGAATAGAATCTCCGAGGCTAACGCCGCAGACCATGAACGAGATATTCTTCTGGATGAGATTGAGTCTACTTTTTATGGCAATGTTGATGATTTGTCTCTCACTGAGGATGACGTTGGTCGTGTAGCTGCGCTGGTTTATAGCAAGAGCAATCCTAAGTGGACAGCAAATGATATTAAGCAGTTTATGCAAGCTATGACTGTAACTGCTAAGACTTCCGCTCGAGTAGTCAATGCAAAGAGTCTTGATGAAGTAATTGACATTGCTGTTGACTCTATTTCTGATGCTCTCGCAGGTAGTATGAATAAGGCTAAGACTGATGAGGACAATATCATGGAGTTTTTGAGACATTTGAAGTAAGATAAACAAGAGGAAAAAGATTAAAGGAGAGAAGTGTTGTAGCTTCTCTCCTTTTTATATATATATTATAATCGCGGAAGGCTAGGTTTACGATCGTTGTGACGAGTGTTATGATGGTTCGTACCTAGACCCGATCGGCACCCAACTCCATCATTTTATAAACTTCTTTTAATTTCCTTTAATTTCTTTCAATCTTCATATAAAGATAATCTACATCTCTATCCAGTTCTATTTATCTCTCTTATCCTTCCAACCAAATCATATATCTCTCCATTTTTATCTCGATTTTTCAATTCGATTTCTCTAAAACCTTCTTCTAACTTTTCAATTCGTTTTTCTAAATCGGTTATAGAGTCCTCTAAATCTTGAGTAAAAACATCTATACTTATCCTATTATGATACTTATCTACTATAACTCTACTTCTTCCTTCTACCTTTAAATTCTCTTCCATCCATTCTTCTAACTTATCATCAAATTTATTCTTTACAAAATATACCTTGCCTTCTTCTTCATCATCTTTAAAGTAAACTAATACTGGTTCATACTAATTTAATCCATTCTTCATGAATTGATAATTTTCTACCTTAATCGGTTTAAATACTTCCATGCCTTAATCCTCCTACTCATCGCTTTTTCACAAATACATAAAAAAGTCGCGACTGTTATCTTAACTCTGTTATCTAATATATGTTATATTTGTTGTATTGTCAGAATACCATGAAATGGATTTTTATTTACTTTCATGGTATTGTCAGAATACTATGACATGGTATTGTTGGAAAGCTATGAAAATCCTTTTTATTTAATTTCATAGTATTATCAGAATACCATGAAAACAATTTCATCGCTTTCCAACAAATACATGAAAATTTCATAGCTTTTTCACAATATGATGAAATCATAGTATTCTCAGAAATACATGAAATTTTTCATAGTATTGCAGAAATACGATTAAAAAGAAAATTTCTCTCCATCTGGAGCTATATAATTATACTTATCGTCGTCACTATCAATAGGAATCTCGTAAAAATCGTAATATCCTTTTCTCTCAACTGGAACTAAATATCCCTTTTTTACCAATCCATCTACTGCACTTGTATATTTCGCTCTCTTTATACCAAGCTCTTTTTCTATAATAGTAGGCCCAAAATCATAATCAGTTAACCTCTCAGATTGACTAGCAAAAAATATCCACAAAGAGAACTCTCCATCTGTCAACTCTCTACGGGCCGCAAATAACGCTTCCTTATTAATCCTAGCATATATATTATTAGTATCACATGGTTCCTTATGAATATGATTAATAGTTCGCTAATTAGGACTTCTTCTTTTGTCTGCCATGGCAATCATCCTCCAATAGCGAACTTATCCCTTTATACTTCTAAACTGCATCCCTTAAATCCTAACTATCTTCAAAAAGATAAACATTTAACCAAGGTTTCTAAACATTAGGAACAGTTCCAACAATAATAAAACCAAGATCACAAAGTTTGCGTGCTAACTTTACCGTAAAAACTTTATAAGTATCATTAGTCATTTAGTTTAATCTCCTTTAGTCTATTTTATTTTTCTCAATATATTCTTTAACAGCCTTTCTAATTACCTAAGACATTGTTAAATCACAACTCTTAGCAAAGACTTCCAAATCTTTCTTCTCTTCCTCTGTTAATCTAACAGAAACAGTGGAATAATTCATAAAATCACCTCTCTACTATTCTTTACTTTTATTATAACATAATTTTCTGGTTTTGTCCTAAAATTTGTTAAACTTTTTTCTAAAATTATAAACAATAGAACAATCAATCCATTAGAAAATTTTGGACAAGTCATTAGAAAAAATCGGACACTTTATTAGAAATTTTTGGACAAAAATACCTCTATGACCATTTTATTAAAATTACCGCGGGATTGCCAATTTCTCTGCCTAAAAAATTCCCGCATCCGTGAGAAATTATGACGGTTCGTTATAATCCATAAGATTTACTTGCGTATCTTAATAAAATATGGTAATATATTTATATAAATAAGAAAAGAGGTTTTGCTCATGCCATTAGCTATTGGATTCTTTATATTACTCATGGTTACATCGCTTATAGTATTATATAAAGACTGTGACTCTTTTGCAGAATATCTATTCTCTACAATTCTCGGAGTTGTACTTTCAGCGTTTATCGCTTTCTTATTTGCGATTATAATTTGTGGTATTGTTATTTTTATTGAACCTGCAACTTATTCTGCAAAAACCACTCAAACATATTCTATTACTGCTTTGAGTGATAATTTTAGTTCTTACGTAGGCCGTTATTATACAGAAGATGGGCTCTATTACTCATTCCTGTATCAAACAGATAAAGGTATAACCGCCAAATCTATTGAGGCAGATCAGTCCTATATTAAGAATACAGATGATGCCCCATACATAGAAGAAAACAAAATCCGTTTTAAAAACCCAGTTTTGAATTTCCTGCTTGGGCCATGGTCTACCGAGTATACCATCTATATTCCAGAAGATTCATTTATCCAAGAGAATTATGTAATCGACCTTGAGTAAAATAAAGACGCTCTTAAAAGAGCGTCTTTATTTTTTTATAAAATTATTATATAATATATATAGAAAGTTAAGGAAAGGAAGTAAAAGTTATGAAGATTAGTGAACTGATTAAATCAGAAGGATATAAGAACTCCACTGTAAGAATCTGCGAGTTCCTCGGCTTTTCTGATACAGACCAACTCAAAAGAGCTAAATTCTTCGCTATTCAAGAAACTTATAGTCCTATTCCGGTTCTTGGAGTCAGCATTAATAATGGAGACCCAACTTGGCGGTTATGCGAAGTAGATAATAATGTAAGAGATCTCTATTCTGTTGATGAAGGATATAAAATTCGCCTTAAAATTTGCAACGAGTTCGGAGGTCGTACTTACTATCAAAGTGACTTTCTTTCCTTGCTAAAAAGTGGACATATTGTTTACTGTCCCGATGAAAATAAATATGAAATTAAACACATTGTTTGCGCAGAAAAAATCAGTGATGGAACAATCTTAATTCATGAATTTGATTCTATAGAGGAGGTGTAAAATATGGATATGTCATTTCTCGCATACACTGGCGCTTTTGAACTGGCTGCTCGAGAATTAGCTTCAAAGCCATGGACTATGAACGATCCATCTCAGCAAGCTCAAATCTGCGCAAAATACGGTATCTTTTTTGATAACATAACAGATGATGAAATTGATATGCTTTCTCAAATGGTTGAAGAGTATTCTAATTAAAGAAAGGAAGAGAAATATGATTGGAAAGACTATTACTGTAAATGGAGTAAAGTGCCTTGTTCTTGACGAAATTGATGGTAACCCCTTCGTAATTGCACTTGAAGTAGGAATTGATTTTGTTTTTGGAAATTCTAATAACTATAAAGAGAGTACATTGCGGAAGGGCGCTGAGGCTTGGCTTAAGAAAACTGGCATCAAGGCTATTCCGCGCGATGTCGACCTGACCGCAATGGATGGATATAAAGGATATGGTTCGCTAAATACCGCTGTTGCACCCCTTACCTTCGACGAATATCGCAAGTATAATCATATTCTAACTCCTCATATCAAGAATTGGTTCTGGCTTGTTACTCCTTGGGGAAGCCCTGAAAAGGATAATTGGGCCTCGAGCCGCGTTTGCCATGTCCGCAGCGATGGATCTGCGAGCTACTACGGCTACAGCTACAGCCACGGACTGGCGCCGGCTTTCATTCTTGATAAAAATGGGAAATCTCTTAGTGACTTTACTAACGAGGAGCTAATTGCTGAACTCAACAAGAGACTGAAGGTATAAGATATGTATATCCTCAATTCAAGTCTTATAAATCTTATCCTTACCGAATACGCCGAAAAAGTTAAATTCGGTTATAATAAAATTTCGTATGATTCGTGGAGAACCCTAAAGAAACTAAGTAATACTAGTACCGATTATATAGTCAAAATAGAGATTACAGATAAAAACTCTATGCTCTATTTAACTGACACCCGAACCGATATTACCAGCGCGATCCCTGTAACTGATGGATTCGCTTATCTTGTTAAAGAAAGGACTATTCATATGGTTGACACCAATTCTAACATCAATGCGCCTATGCCCAACAAAAGCGGAAACACTACTCGAAAAGGCTTTAATATGAACTTTGATTTTGGCCCTTGCGGGGATGAGGTAGCTTTTTCTCCTTATGGCTTGGCTATTCGTAATTCTAAGGGTGAGTATTTTACCTATAATCCTGCTACTAAGCAGACCATTGATGTGACTGGCTTTACCTTCTCCTTCCAGAACATGGTATATCGTATGCCTGTCGCAGCCTCTGCCGTCAAAGAGGGCGATATGATTATTCATAAGCATCATCCTATGTTTGTATCTGCGGTTGACGGCAGTAATATTGAAGTCGTAGATATCTTGGAATCTGAGGTTAAGACTGTAATTCCTACCTCTAATCCTTTTGGCTTCAATTTTATTACCAAGATTATGCCTATCATTAATTTTGGTAATACTGCTCCTTCTCCTGATCAGCCCTTCGGCAATCTCATGCCTATGATGATGGCTAACATGGTTTTTGGCGACAGTGACGGCAACAGCAGCGATATGGGTAAGATGTTTATGCTCTCTACCATGATGGGCAACTCTAATCCTTTTAGCTTCCTCACTGGAGACACATCTAAGTAATCCTAATAGGCGAGATTGGAGAATTTCCAATCTCGCCTACCCGCGCATCTTCTATTTTTCTCTTGTTGCAATTATATTTATTATAATATATAATAAATATATAAAATAAGAAAGGAAGTAAATGCCATGACTGCTATTATTACTTGTTCTATCGAAAATAAAACTTTCGAGAGCCATTTCCCTATTGATAGAGAAACTCCTGAGTATATGATTGCGGACGAGGCATATAGGCTTGCTATTCTTTTCGCACAAACTCAATTTATCGCAAAATTCGGTAGAATTATTTCTGGATATGATTTTGGCGAATTTCTCAAAAATCTTGATTATGATTATAAAATCAAAGAAGAGGCATCTTAAAACTTTATTAACTAGCAAAGAGCTTCCTTAAAGGAAGCTCTTTTTCTTTTGCAAAAATTAAAAAATAATGATATAATAATTATAGAAGATGAGGAAAGGAGTATCAAAAGATGAAGAATTACTATGAATACGAGGTAGAAATGTTCGAGGAGTTTCAAGTAAAGACTTATCAGGGCATTACATACGGTAACGACTTCGCTGAAGCTCTCAGAAATGTAGCTGATTACTACGGCGAGGAAAATTTAAATTCTGTAAAAATTATCCCCTGGGATTGCGAAGGTTGTATTAGCTTGAGCAAGAACGCGCTTAATGAAATTCGTGAAAATCATTAAGGAGGTTTAAATTATGCCTGTTGCACCTAGTTTTCAGTCCTATAAGCGCATTACTGAAGAGCCTTTTATTAAAAATGGTAAATATTATGTTACTGTAGAGCATCCAAATACTAAGAATCATCGAGATGTTCGCTACTATAGCGATGCAGAATATGCAAAAGCCTATGGTAAGAAGATTGTTGATACCGATAAAGGCTATGATGGTCTAAAGCATGCTCGCGGCTTTGACAATGGGCCTATTCTTGTAATTCGTGGAAATAAGGCCGCTGACGAAGATTGGTTGCGGGAGTCCGTAGCTAGATATGCCGTAGGGATTGGTTGGTATATCGCTTCTACCGATATTTTCCCTGATGATGCTCCTGAGCATCTGAAGTATCTCCTGCTCGGTTGGGATGAATTCCGTGATGGAGATGACCGTCATATGAAGAAACCTGCGGATTTGTCTACCTTACTCGATAAAAAAGCTAGAAATAAGGAATGGGTTAAAATGAAATGAAAACTACTCTGCTGCTAATACTATATATGTTCCTTGTCTTTTCGTCTCTAATACTTCTGTATTCTTCACCAACAATGCTTCACGCAGTCTTATATAGCATCTCCGCAACTTGTTGGATTACAAATCTAATCCTTTTCATTAGAGATATTTGACATAAAAATTACCACTTTAGTCAAGGAATCGGTTTGCAAAAAACAAAAAAATAAGTTATAATAAATATAGAAAGTAGGAAAGGAGATTTCTTGTAATGAGCGTTAGCTATTTTACTAAAATCGTCTATGGAGTTCGTCTTGAAAATGACGAAATCAATGTCTTAAATCAGAAGGATGATGAATTTTGTGATAAAAATTGCGATTTTATTCACAGAGCTAACTACTATGATAATGATGAAGATATTGTAATTGGTATTCAAGTAGGCGATGACGTTGAAGAAGGGACAATTAGAGAAATCACTTTCTCTAATAACAATCTTGAAACCAGTGAACTTAAAAACATTTTGGGCGCGTTAAACATTATGCGAGAACCTAAATGGTATGTAGTCCATTGTGTTTTGTAAATTACAAGAAATTTTCTTGACTTTACTCAAAAAATATCATATAATATAAATACAATAAAACAAGAGAGGAATTGATTAAATTATGTCTAACACTGTAAAGAAGCCCACAAAGAAAGCCAATTATAATGCTATTTTGAGCATTTTGTCTGTCGCTGAGAACGAGGGTCTTGTCCTCGAGTCCAGTGAAATTACTTATGACAGCCTGCGCGAGTTCGTCGAGCACGAGGTAGAGTTGCTTGACAATAAGGCTGCTGCTGCCGCTAAGAGAGCTGCTGCTAAGAAGGTCGAGGGAGATGCTCTTCGCGAGAAGATTTATGAAGTCCTTGGTGATGAGCCTATGACTATCAATGATATTGTAAAGGCTTTGAACGACGAGGACATTTCTGCTCAGATGGTTACTGCTCGTCTAACCCAGCTTGCTTCTCCTGAGGTCAATCGTGTTGCTAAGGAGACCGTAAGTGTTCCTGCTTCCACTGAGGGTGGAAAGTCTAAGAAGCTCTCTGCTTACCGCAGAATTGGCTAATTAAAACCTTTAGAAAGGTATCTACGAAAAGTAGATACCTTTCTTTTTAGCCATACTTTAGTACAAATTGCAAATCCAGAAGGGCCACCTGGAAAATTCATAATATGAAATGCCGCGAATAATATTACGCAAATAGCGATAATAATAAAAACCACAGTTAAAACTCCTTTTTTATTTATATATTTATTATAACAAAAGCAAAAGGATGTGTCAATTTGGCATTTTCATCTCAAGATTGACGGATTTTTTATTATATGCTATAATAAATATATAAATAAAGGAGGGCTTATTTAATGATATTTAGTGTAAATTATCATTCCAGCAATATAAAAATGGCTGGAGAGATACGTTGCCCCTACAATCAATTAGGAACAATCATTAAATTTCTTAAAGAAAATCCAAATAAAAGGTGTAATATAATTATTCCAGATGAATTAACTCAGGTGCAATTAACAAGATTGGCTGAGCAGGTTGAGATAATTAAAACAATAGCAAATGATTACACTATTCAATGCGGAAACATATATCAATTAAATGATTTAAAAGATATGGGATATAATAGATATTTGCGGTTCCCGGTTACTGATTGGGAAACTTTTCAAGAATTGCGGGAGGCCAAGGTTAGTGACATCTATATAGATGGACCACTAGGATTTCAAATGGAGTTATTAGAAAAGGTTAAAGGAGATATTAAGATAAGAGTATCACCCACCATTTCCCCTAATGTCTCCCTATCCGCAGAAAGAAAACCTTCAAGTTTTTTTATTCGTCCAGAGGATCTCCATTTATATTCTGCTATTGATGTAATAGATTTTAAGCAACCTAATTTAGAAAAAGAAGATACTCTGTTTAATATCTATAATAGAGGTTCATTTAATTATGACATAAATCTTCTTATTGATGGCTTACCGGCAAGAAATAATCTAACATTTAAAGAAACATTTGCAAAAACTCGTTTAAACTGTGGGCAAAAATGTAATATACCCGGTCATTCTTGTCATTATTGTGATACTTATTTTTCAGTAATCTCGCATTTCCATGAACTTGCTAGACTTAGCAAAAAGAAATAATTAGATTTTATTATTTTTATATATTATAATATTATTATAAAGATAATAAAAGGAGTGTTTCTAAAGTGAAATGGTCGGAAATTCTTCCTCAAGAGGCACTGGATTTAAGTGTTCAACTTGAAAATCATGCTTTAGAAGAGCGCTCTAAAGGAAAGATTTTATTTCCAGAATAGGATAAAATCTTTAGAGCGCTTAATCTTACGCATCCAGAAGATGTAAAAGTTTGTATTGTAGGACAAGACCCGTATCATACCCCAGGCGCAGCAAACGGGTTAGCATTTTCTATTTCTGATGGGAGCCCCATTCAACCATCTTTAAGAAATATTTTTAGCGAACTTAATAGCGATTTAGGGATTCCAATTCCGCGGTCTGGAGATTTAACATCTTGGGCAGAAAGAGGAGTATTGCTTCTTAATGCAAGTTTAACTGTCTATGAACATCAAGCCAATAGCTGCGTTAATTGGGGATGGAGTAGGTTTACGACAGCGGTGCTGAAAGCCGCAACCCAGTTGGCACAACCTATTGTTTTTATGCTGTGGGGAGCTAATGCTCAAAATTTATTAAAAGATTTAAATTCTAGTCCTATGGTATGGGATGGACCTGGAGTTGCCAGAGAGAATTTAATTAAGAAGGCTTATATTTTATCTTCCCATCCAAGTCCTTTTAGTGTAAGTAAACCATGCAAAGGAACTCCTGCGTTTAAAGGTAGTAAACCGTTTTCAACAGCGAATGATTTATTGCTTTCTATGGGTGGAGAACCGATTGATTGGAGTTTATAAGATGGGAGATATAATGTATAGATGATAGAATTACAGAAGTTACAAAATGATTTTGAATCTGTACTTGTCCATTCTCAAGATTATCCATTTTATCTCGATTCAAAAAATTTAATCGAACAATGGGCAGAAGCGAAAAAAGATATAATAAATCTTTTTGGCGGAGAATTGATATTAAGAAGCAAGGAACCAATTAAAATTTTTTTGACAGAAGAGCAGAAGAATAAAAGATTTGAAGAGTTTATTCAAGCTCTTGATGAAAATGGAATCTTAACTACTGATCTCGAATTATTTTTGAGAGATAATAAAGGAGGATTTTTTGATAACAGGGTTTTATTACCATATCCTTCTTTTAATATTCCACTAGGCTCTAAATTATCCAAATCTTTTAAGCGATTTATTAACAGTCAAGAGATTGTTAGATGGGCACAAGATACCGCTTCAAGATATATGCAAGAAAATAAAATAGAAGGATATTTATATCTTTCTATTCATCCTCTTGATTTCTTAACTGTTTCAGAAAACAATGAAAATTGGTGGTCATGTCAGTCTCTTGATGGAGATTATAGAAGTGGAAATCTTAGTTATTTAGTAGATAAAACAACTATTGTTGCTTATTTATCTAATGGTAAACAAGAGCATCTAAAATGTCTTCCATTAGGAATGAAATGGAATAGCAAAAAATGGAGAATGTTAGTCCATACAGATGGTATCAGAAATATTTATTATAATAGACAATATCCATATGAATCAAGAGATTTACTCGCTTGTGTACATAATATGTTACTTAAATTGATTAAATTTGATATGTCTCTTCCTCTTGATTATGGATTTAAAGTAATCCAAACTCAATGGGGTAGTGAGCAACTTATATATAATCAAATAAATGCAGGTGGACGTATTCATGATACGAGAGATGTAATTGATATGAGTGATTATTTAGGATATTCTGATTTAGTTATTTCTAGTACGTACGCACCGATTATATCAGTAAATAATGGAAAGTATGAGGATTATACAAAGCATTTAGATCAAAATAAATATGTGGAAGAACTATATTTTAATGATGTTTTTCAAATCAAAATTGGTGAAAGACCAATTTGCCCCTGTTGTGGAACAGAACATATAAATAGAGAAGATTCATTTTTATGTAATTTCTGCATATCAGAGAAAGAGGCAGATGAAGATTTCTTCTTGACTTGTAATAGTTGTTATCGTAGAATATATGATGAAGATAAAATTTATTGGATGGATGGTAGGCCGTATTGTAAGACTTGCCATAATCTAATGAAACAAGAGGATAGATTAATCGAGGAGGACGATGAATAATGGCAGTTAGACGAGGAGATGCCGCGAAAGACCTAATTACAAAGACAATTCTTTCAACATTTGAAGGCTCTTTTGTTTCGGATAAAAAGATTTACATTTCAGTAAAAGATGGAGCGAGTGGAGAAGTTGTTCAGATTGCTGTATCACTTACAATGCCTAAGACACCGATTGCGGGCGGAGGAGATAGTACGCTCTCTACATCAAGTTCTGATACTCCATCCGCAAATAGTTTTACTCCAACTGAGTTGGCTCCAGAGGATAAAGCTAAGATTGAGGAACTTAAAGCCAAGTTGGGAATTACTGATTAAAAATTTTGGGTATGGGTAATTAAGATATTTAATATAAAGTTTAATAATAGTACAAACTTCCTTACTAAAAGGGAAGCGTAAGAGAAATATTTTCTAGAACTTACGCTTCCTTGAAAAATAAAAAAAATTATTATATAATATATATAGAAAGTTAAGGAAAGGAAGTTTTGAGTTTATGAGTAAATATACTTATGCAGTTTCTTTCACTATCCTTGCTACTATTGAGAGTGATGAACCTCTAGCGGAGGAAGAGATTATTTCTCAGGCAGAACTTGAAACTTGTGTGACTAGAGATCTATGTAATGATATTGATATTACTGGTCTTTATGGAACACCTACTCCTTATTGATTATTTGAAAAATAAAAATAAATATTATATAATATTTATATAAGTTATCGACAGTAACTATAAATAATTGCACAGGTAAGGCGTGAGTGGGGCTGATATGCGTTAAATAAAATACTCACTTTATCTATACTCCGGTAGTTCAAAGGTTAGAACGGGCGACTTATAATCGCTTGATGCTTGGTTCGAGTCCAGCTCGGAGTACCATTTAAGAGGACAGACCCAATAGGAGGGCCCTCTTGCTATAAGACGCATACAGCAAATCTATTTCCAGAATAGTCAAATGGTTAAGACATTTCAACTCAAAGTGAAAAATTATCGGTTCGAATCCGATTTCCGGAGCTAAATAGCTAGCGTCTTGAAAACATTTGAAAAACTTTTATAAATATGATATAATATTTATAGAAAGTAAGAAAGGAAGTTGCATATGGATAAGAAGTTATATCTTGCACAACTCGCGGCCGAGGCTCTTTCTTGTTATAAAAATGAGGATAGTATTTGTGATGCTATTTGGCTTATGAATGGTGGAGTTGGTGGCCCCGAGGAACAGTGGGAGAACTTTAACGCAACTTTCAAGGATACCTTTGGTATTTCTTATGATGAAGCTAAACAACTGAATCTTTTTTGAAAAACAATAAAAAATATTGTATAATATTTATATAAGGCAGACACAGCAAATCTTTTATTAAATAAAACACTTATTTTTGGTTTAAGAAAGTTTATTTATTCTGCCTTGAGCTTGGGTCGGTAGCTCAGAAGAGTAGAGCGCTTGCCTGTTAAGCAAGATGTCGTGGGTTCGAGCCCCACCCTTCCCGCCAAAGTCGAGTTTGTGAGTAGCGCCGCGACTTTAACCCTAAACTCTCAATTCGTCCACTGCGAACTAAAATAATAGGCTGGCCCAATAGAGCGACGGGTAGTTCTGAAACAAATAGTTGCTCTTTTATGTTCTCGTGGTGCAATAGGCAGACACGCGTGGTTTAGAACCATGATGTTGCGGGTTCGACTCCCGCCGGGAACACCAGATGGTTCCGGTGACATTGTCTTAAACCCATATAACCGGCGGAGCTATGGCCCGTAGTTGAAGACTGGATTTCTTGTCGTAAATGGCCAAGCATTTATGATGGCTAGTCAGTATTAAAAGAGGAAGCCTTGGAACTCGATCAATACCATAGAAATATGCGCGTGTGCTGGAATCGGCAGACAGGCGAGCTTGAGGTGCTCGTGTTCGTAAGAGCGTATGGGTTCAAGTCCCATCATGCGCACCATGGTTTCTACTGATTTCCCATGCCCAATAAGTCAGAAGTGTGATATATGTGAACGACGAGGCGCAAAGCACACGGGGTGCGTATGACCCTTCCTCGCCTTATACGGTGGCGTAGTTCAGTAGGCTAGAACGTCGGCCTGTCTTGGAAATTGATAGAGAATATCTTTAGAGAGAGGATTAATAGCATTGGAGAAATTAAATCCATCTCAGATTGGAGATATTACAGAGCTTAAATGTTAGGTGTATTTAATTGAGAACGGTTGGAATGTTCTTATCCCGATTGGAAATCATCAAAAGTATGATTTAGTGATAGAGAAGAACGGCAAATTCTATAAAATTCAAGTAAAACACGCTATGCCGGTAGAGGAAACTGGATTTCTTGTTCGTACTAAATATGAAGTGCGAGAAAACGGAAAAGTTAAAAAAATGACTTATTCTGCTAAAGATGTAGACTATTTTATGACAGAGTTTAATGGAAAGTTTTATATGTTCCCCGTTTTTGGAACAGTAGAGACTAAGTTTTGGACTGTTGCCACAAGATTATCTACTCAAAAGCAGGCTAAAGATTTTAAAGCTGAAGATATTCTATCCACACTATAATCACTAAGGCACGCCGAAGGTCACGGGTTCAAACCCCGTCGTCATCGCCAATTTGAAAAACAATAAAAAATATTGTATAATATTTATATAAGGTTAAGAAAGAACAAAGTATCGCAAGTCGTATATAGGCAGCGATAGCGCGCAAGCGAATCAGCAATGCGGTGTCCCTTTTAGGTTGATGCCTGGCACATTGGACTGTAGTAGCCGATAAATTAGAGCGTAGTTCTCCTTGATTGACACGACCAATCATCTTAATCACAATATGGGGCATTAGCTCAGTTGGGAGAGCGCCTGCCTTGCAAGCAGGAGGTCACGAGTTCGACCCTCGTATGTTCCACCATAGGTATCTACTAATAATTATATATGATACCGTCTAATGATTACAGGTTTTTATTGATTTCATTGCCATAAGAACAATAGGGCATTCCTATTTCCGTCCTTAATAGAAATAGGTGGTTTTCAGTGACGCCGCTGTTCACCAACTAGAAGATAAGTTAATATTCTCTTTATATATAGTAATGACAGTATAGCTTATAATAAACAATAGCTATTATTAAATAAGACAGAAAGAGATTATTAAAAGTGCAGATATGCTCGGTTAGTCAAGCGGTAAAGACGCTGGCCTTTCACGCCAGAAACACGGGTTCGACTCCCGTACCGAGTAGGAGTACAAATCTTGGAACCTGCACGTGGTGTACTCTGCTATTACTAATACCAAGAAATATAAAAAGGAGTCATTTAGTTATGGCATACATTTATTAGATTATCAATGACATAAATGATAAAATTTATGTCGGAAAAACTGAATTTTCTATCGAAAAACGCTTTAAAGAACATTGTAGAGATGCTTTTAAGGAGCGTAGCGAAAAGCGTCCTTTGTATTCTGCGATGCGAAAATATGGAGTTGAACATTTTCATATTGAACTAATTGAAGAAACAAATAATCCAGAAGAGAGAGAAATTTACTGGATTGAACAGCTTGGGAGTTTTAAGCATGGATATAATGCAACCCAAGGTGGTGATGGACGTAGATATATAGATTATGATTTAGTTCTGCGTGTTTTTCGAGAAACCCATAAAATAAAAAAGACTGCTGATATTCTAGGGTATGATGAACATACTGTCGGCAGGATAGTAAATCAAGCCAATGAAATTGTTAAAACTCCGGCTGAAGTTGGTAAAGAATATGGTAGACCAGTGGCTCAATATTCTGAAAATGGAGAATTATTGGCGGTATTCGAAAATCTCTCCGCGGCAGGGCGTTCGATTGGTAAACCGAGGGCGCATATAAGTCAATGTGCTAATGGTCAAAGAAAAACTGCTTACGGATTTATTTGGAAGTTTATCTAGTCAGAAGATTAAACAATAGAAAAGGAGATTGCTATTATGAAGAATGTTCACGGGAAGTTCAACTCTTTCGCAGAGCTTGGTAAGGCTCTCGGAATTAAGGTTCCGCAGAATGTGGAAAAGGAACGTAAGTGTTCTAATTGCGGAAACCCGCTTCGCAAGATTGGTAATACAAATGTTTATATTTGTGATTATTCCATTCTTGAGGACAACGAGTTGAACGGAACTCCCGTGCAGGTGTTCACTAAATGCGGCGCCGTCGAACTTAGCGATTAACTAAAAGACCTGAGCAAGTCAATAAACTGCTCTTTAAATGGCCTTGTCGACGAAATGGCAAAGTCGCCACCCTCTCAAGGTGGAGGTTGATGGGTTCGAATCCCTCCAAGGTCACCAGATGTATGGGTTCCACAGTTTCGAGTGAAAGAAAAGACGGGCCTTTCTTGTGCGTAGAGTATGGTACGGCAAGAATGAATTATTGATATGTGGCACGTCCTTGCTTAATTAAAGTGAAACGGTTCCGGCTGATACATCCAGCGGAGGGGCGCAAGAGTACCGTGGCTATTAGAGTTATTCCAAAATATAGAATATATGAGGCGAGAATAAAAAGCGAGGAGTGGCAACGCAGACCAACTCAAGAGTGTCTAGGCGTTAAGTAGTAAAAATATATTTTGGTTTCATTATAATTTAATTCTAATAGCTGTATATCGCGGGAAGGGTGTTGGTTCCCAGTCGAGTCTCATAAACTCGATTACGCGAGTTCAATTCTCGCTCCCGCACCCATTAGGTGCCAAGAACCTAAAGGCTCAGTTGAAGCAGCTTTATATAGCGCTGTATAAAGAAATCGGCTGGCTGAGAGATAAAATCTGGAGTAACGAAAAGGGTTCGGGGATGGAAGTCAACGACCTCGTTAAAAAATTAAGTTGGCACCGATTATTTTCTCAATAGAGATTTATATATAAAAGACTAGCGAATCGGGAACCTATCAAAAGTGCAAGATAGGCTGTTAGAATGGCACTACCGATTAAAATAAATTAAGGAGGTATTAAAAAATGATGGATATTGATGATTTCATTTTCGCAGAAACAGAAGTTATTCATAGTGATAGATAACTTTTATGTTTAATGCGGCCGCCGATAGGTGATGGTTCCAAGCCCATAAAACGCAGAGGAAACATATTTGGAGGGGTGGCAGAGTAGGTTGAATGCGAGGGATTGCTAATCCCTTGATTGTGGAAACACGGTCCGGAGGTTCGAATCCTCTCCCCTTCGCCAATAGCCAATCGGGATAAGACACTGTTATATATGCCGGCCGCATATAAACGAGGCTATTGTGTCAACTACGAAAACCGACTAAGTAGTTCCGTTTGCTTGCGGTGATAATACAAGCGATTAACGAAATAATAGGGCTTGTGAAGGTTTGGAAGTATAGCCGCCTGCCGGTCTCAATGAGACAAAAACAACTTCAATATAATCTCGTCAAGTTTTTTGGTACTGCTGCGGGAGCCTATGGGGAAGAGAAGGCCAAAACCGAAAGACAGAGGAATGGGTTCGACTCCCATACGGCCGGCGATTAAGCTGGCGGTTGGTGTATAGTGCGGAAACGAGCATACTGTCGATTTTCTTAACCCGAGCCGGGGTTTATACCGGCCATTATACGCTGGATTAGCTCAATAGGTAGAGCAATCGCCTTGTAAGCGATAGGTTAAGAGTTCGAGTCTCTTATCCAGCTCCAGCCTCGGCAGAGGCGTTTAAACGCGGCAAGAAAGCCTGCAAGATATTGTGGCCACTTTATCAAGCAGTCCGTATGGTAAATCGAGTCGGATAGGGTTAGATAGGGCGCAGAGAATTGTACCGCCAATTCCGAGCGCAAAGGCCGGAGGCTAATACCCGATATTAAAATCTATTGCTAATATGTTGTGCGTAGCTTAATTGGTAGAGCATCAGATTGTGGCTCTGAGAGGTGCGAGTTCAAGTCTCGTCGTACACCCCATAGACCTATTCAGCAACTTTAAATCATATGTTTTTGGTACATAATAAGATGAAAAGGGGTCTAGTAAAATGAATTTAAAAACTATAAAGCAGGCTCAAAAGAAATCTCCAGAAGAGCTGCAAGAATATCTTCATTTTAAACAGAGAGGTTCTATAACAAGAGCAAAGAAAGGAAAAGGTTCCTTTAATAGAAAACTCAAGCATAAAAATCTTTTTGAAAATTCTTAATTTTTATTATATAATATATATAGAAAGTTAAGGAAAGGAAGTTTTGAGTTATGATTATTGCTTCTGCAATTAAATTTATTCCTCACTTTAGTAAGTACCCTGTAATTATTTGCGGGAAGCGCCATGCAGATTGCCTCGAAGAAGCATATCAGATGGGGTATGAATGGGATAAAGAAGATTTAGTGCAAGGGTTCTTGACTGATGATGCTAAATTCCTTGATAGATACGACGCAAAGCCTGAAGCCCGCAGATGTAGACAGTTAATTGTCGATGATGACAAATATCGAGAATTGTTTAGTGAAGATATGTGGCTAGAGGAGGATTAAGTGTGAGAGACGCAAATCGCATTTCTAGTATTGCTAATAAGATTGAGGTTATTTGGCGAAAGACTAATCCAAATCTGCGCTTTTGGCAATTTCTTGAAGTGCTAGTTTGTAGATATAATGCAGATCATTCTCTTACTGATCGTAAAACTATGAATGAGATGTTCTATGTTGAGGATGAAGATTTTGAAAAGATTCTCGATAATATCCTAAGTGAACTTTAAAAGTTTACAGTCGCGTGTGTAGCTCAGTAGGCTAGAGCACCTGCCTTTTAAGCAGGGAGTCGCGAGTTCGAATCTCGCCACACGCACCATTTCTACTCTTGAGTGAGACACAACTGTTATTCTGTGCACGAGAATTTTCAGTCAAGGTTAAACCGAGTAGCGTTTCTGGTAGTCTGGCGTTACGAAGACTGCATGACTTAGGGACAACTTGATGACGATTCTCTGATTCAAGAAGAAGAAAACAATTTCGTTCATCTCCGCATTTTGGTTTGTTTTGTTTGAGCGGGTTATCTGTGAACAAACGACAAAGTCGACTTGGGTTAGGTAGTACCTCTAAAAAACAGGGAAACTACCATATGCAGGATTAGTGTTAGCGGCTAGCACGTCTGCCTTCCAAGCAGAAAGGGCCGGTTCGAATCCGGTATCTTGCTCCACCCCTCGTAGCCGGGGCGAATAGACTGCGGGAAGCTCCTCCTCGGAGGTGTATAAAGGAAAGCCACGCCATTCTTCGGCGGAAAAGTTGAAAGTGATAAACTGGGTGTCAAAAAACTTTCTGTTGGCGGACATAACGCTGGGCTGTTGTCGAGGTATGCCCTAAGGCCTCAGACTGGGGAAATGGTTCTCCTCAATGCGTGTGACGCCGAAACGAACCTATTATATGCTTCGGTAGTTCAGTTGGTTAGAATACGCGACTGATAATCGCGAGGTCGGCAGTTCAAATCTGCCTCGGAGCACCAACCGAATGTCAGCCTTGATAGATGGCAGGGTGAATACCTAACGCAAAATTCTATCATGTGCAAAGAGTTCGGTTCGAAAAATTCTTTGTGGGACAAAGACCACAGAGGCCATGCTACACTAGGGTGTCATGCTGCTTTGACTAGAGTGTAGAACAAAAGGCTTTTGTTTATCGAGTTCGCCCGTCAGTGGAAGCAGCTCCAAAGTAACTCGATTAGGGCTGGGGACGCTCAGCTTACATAGGGCGATCGGTTAATGGCTAAACCAATGGTCTCCAAAACCATGACTGTAGGTTCGAATCCTACTCGCCCTGCCAATAAAAGGAGAGAGTACCATGTCTATAGCAAGTTATGCAGAAGTTCGCGATATGGTAATCCATGGTGATAATGGTATCAATCAATACTGCATTATTGCAGTTGATGAATTTTCCTTTGAAGATTACCCTATTTATGCAGTTGATATAAATGAAGCGATTAGTCTTATTGATAGAACCAATAGTTTAAATATGCAACGGGTTCTCGAAGTTTATAACTATCAACAAGATCTGGAAGAGCAGTTCAAAGAGTTTCGTACATGGAGAATATAAAAGGAGGTCGATAAAATGGTAATGGATATTAATATCAAAAGCACAAGTGATGTTGAGCGTCTAAATGCCGTAGCGAGTAAAACTCCAGATGTACTTTGGGTTCATTCTAATGACGGTATGATTATGGTTGATGCTCGTAGTCTGCTTGGTTTATTTGCTCTAATTGGAAAGCCATGTAAATTGGTTGCAGAAGATAGCACAGACTATAAAATTCTTGCAAGAGTAGCAAGAAAAGCTGGAGTAGCTTAATGCTCCTTATTTGCCCCGTTAGCTCAGCTGGAAAGAGCAACCGCCTTCTAAGCGGTAGGTCATTGGTTCAAGTCCAATACGGGGTACCATCTCTATTAGTTTAAAAGTGGAAAACACAAGAGCGCGCGTCTTGGTTGTGAGTTGAGCATCGCCTCACATAGAGAGCCTATGGGCCATTAGCTTAACGGGCAGAGCAGTAGGTTGAAGCCCTACGGGACGAGGTTCGAGTCCTCGGTGGCCCACCAGTCCGCAGGACAAAATTTCTTGAAGTGTTTATGTATCTCTCCTCTTGCGCATTATATAGTCTAGTATTTGATTATTTCTGCAACGAAAGCAAGAGGAGCCAATTAAATCTGTTGAAAGGAGACATAAATATGTCATACATCTACAAGATTTCTAATGATATTAACGATTAGATTTATATTGGTTAGACTCGTGGAACTTTAGAATCTCGATTAAAAGAACATTTATATGATGCTAAAGTAAATAAAGATAATAGTAAATTCCATAAAGCTATTCGTGAACTTGGGAGTGAACATTTTTCTATTTCTATGATTGAAGAATGTCCTACTGAGTATCTTAATGAAAGAGAACGCTTTTAGATTGCTTATTATAATTCTCAAGAATACGGGTATAATTCAACTCGCGGTGGGCAGAATGATCCATATTATACAGATATAGATAAAGCAGTTGAGTATTATCTTCATCATAAAGATGAAAAAACTTTAACCGAAATTACTAAAGATTTAAGAATCCAACCTAATCGGTTAAGAGATTTGCTTGAAGAGTTAGGACTAAGAAATAAACAAACATATACTTCATATAGCGAGATCTCTCAACAAGAGAAAGATTCTATTTGTAGAGAATATTCTCAAGGTACTACAATTACAGATTTAACTAAAAAATATCATCATGACTTTGATACGATTAAAAATATATTGAAGGAAAGAAATCTATATGCCTCAAGGTCTAAATCAGTATTACAATATACGATTGATGGTACTTTAGTTAAAGAATGGCCCACTTTAGCGGCCGCGGTGAAAGAATATAACAATAGACATATTGGAGAATGCGCTAGAGGAAAACGCAAAACTGCGGCAGGATATAAGTGGAAGTATACACATGGGGCTGATAATCTGGATTCGATTGGGGACTAAAAGGCTAAAACACACGGGTAGGCAATCACCTTACGAAGCGACTTAAAAATTAACTGACGAAGATTATTTCGAAAATTATCTTGCTGCTTGATAGCAGTTTTTAACCCATGCTTTTTCTTTGTTCAAGCTATAATTAAACAAAGTGGTGGAGGCCAGAAACTGGTACATTTGTGGAGCGAGGATGCTTATGCCATATCCGCTTAATGATAAAATATAAGCTATCGTGTAAGTATGTTTTAGTTGACTAGGTTGCTCAAGACCGGGGTTCGACTCCCCGCAGCTCCACCATCTATGCGTTTCTAACTCAACTGGAAGAGTAGCGGTCTCTTAAACCGAGAGATGTGGGTTCAAATCCCACGGAGCGCACCAAACAAGAGGAAAGGAAGTTTATGATGGAGATTGAAAGAAAGTGGATTCTTCAAAGAGTTCCAACAGAGTTTCGATTAGTTAGAAATTCTCAGGTAGAGCAATTCTACGTTTCAACAAGTCCTGAAGTGCGCTTGAGGCACAATCCCGCAAGTAAAGAGCCTTTTAGAATTACCGTAAAAGGTGAAGGGACTTTAACAAGAGAAGAAATTGAAGCAGAAATTTCGGAAGATTTTTATAATCAGCTAAAAGATTTTGTCGGTAAATCTCCAATTAAGAAAAATTATTCCGTTTTTAATTGCGGCGGGTATCCACTCACGGTTTCTGTAGTAGATGATGGAGCTTTTATCTATGCAGAAATTGAATTTGAATCAGAGGAGCAGGCCCGCGACTATCAGTTTCCTATTGATGATGCTATTGAAGTGACGGATGATTCAAATTACAAGATGAAAAATTATTGGTTACGCACTCGTAATTAAAATTTAGACCCGTACTGCAAAAAACTCTTTACCTGTTGTTTGAACTGGAGAAAAAGATGATGGGTCTAGTATATGCGCCAGTAGCATAACGGAGAGTGCACAGGGCTACGGGCCCTGGCTTGTGGGAGTTCAAATCTTCTCTGGCGTACCATATGCAGAGATGGCCGAGTCTGGTTTATGGCGCCTGCCTAGAAAGCAGGAGGTCGAAAGATCCGTGGGTTCAAATCCTACTCTCTGCGCCATATTGGTATCTTACATGCAAGTCTGAAAGGCAGTAAGAATAAATCGTAGGGCCTTAAATCCGAGCCAGTAAAATAGAAGAGCTATACTTCGAGATACCCTTCGAGGATTGGAGCAACGAAGGTAAAAAAATAAAGTCCCCAAGATGTTTTCCGGTATCAGTATATAACCGGCATAGAGCAGAAGGGTTTAGGGTCGGTGCCCCATATAGCATTAGAGGAAACGATAAGGACCAGGCATGGAAATCTGCGGAAGTGCGGAAAACCCTAGGTTAATATAGAGGATGTAGTGTAACGGTAACACGCTTGCTTTGGGAGCAAGAATAGCGGTTCGAATCCGACATCTTCTACCATCTCGCGTAAATAGCGAGAATATGTATCACTCCTTTCCTATATAGACTCAATACAGCAAATATATGTAAATATACTTGTATGAAAAGATTTTACTAAATAAATCTTATTTAGAAAGCTAAGAAGCATTTTCTTTTTGAAGGGAAGCCAAGAAAATGTTGAGCATATGGGCAAGCCCTTTTGAGTCTAGTCTTTAGAAACTTTTGAAAATATTAAAAATAAATGATATAATATTTATAGAAAGTTGAGAGAGGAAGTCTTAAATATGAAGAATAACTTTGTTGCTATGGGTTGCTTTTATCGAGCTAATCCTTATGGTCTTGTTAAGACTATTTGTCGTGGTTTCGATGCTGACTCTGGAGATGTTATGATTGCTTATGTTCAAGTCGGCAAAGGTGGTTGCGCGAGCGAAGTTTTCTTTATGCTTGAGAACGAATTTAAAAATATCTTTCTGAGTTAAATGCCCGGTTAGCTCAGCTGGGAGAGCATCGCGTTTACACCGCGGATGTCGGCGGTTCGAGCCCGTCATCGGGTACCACCTAAAGTTTAGGAGAAAATTATGAATTTTGTTGTTGGAGTTCTTAGTTTCTTTGAAAATGAAATTAAGTTAGAGAAGATTACTGCTGAATCAGAAAAAGAAGCTCTAAAGAAACATTCTCTTTTGAATGGATATACCATTGATGAAGATGCTTCTTTAGAGAAGATTTATGACGATTTGTTCAACTGCGATATAGCAGCGAGTGTAATTAAAATATAAGTAAAATAAAGACGCATACAGCAAATTCTTCTTAATAGAAGATGCAGGTTCGAATCCTGTGGATCGCGCTTAGCGATTTTGGCGGAATGGTTTACGCAACTGTCTGATAAACAGTCTTTTCTTTAATGCGTCTTGATTTATAGCGGATTGGTGTAATGGTAACACGCGGGACTTTGACTCCCTTGTTAGAGGTTCGACCCCTCTATCCGCTGCCATATACCGCTTTAGTGTAGCGGTCTGCACGCTTGGCTCTGAACCAAGAAGTTTTCGTTCAACACGAAGAAGCGGTGCCAGTAATAGAAGCAATACGTACAGAAATCGTAAATAAGACTTCTATTGTCAGGATGTAGGATTGAAAGCGTCCACCATTTAAAGAGTGGCGAGTAAACCTGCAGGGCTCGCCTTTGGCGTAGTAGCACACTGACGAGGTTCTCGATTAACCTTATCCAAAATCGTTTATATGGGGAGTTAGCTCAGTTGGTAGAGCGCGTTATAGTTTGGTCTTGTTAAAGACCGTAACAGCAATCTTTAACTTGCTTTGGGTGCACGATGTCGCAGGTTCGAGTCCTGCACTCCCCGCCGAATACACCGGAGATACTTTCATCTGCCGGGGAAGAGGAAGAGAAAGGTGAGAAGCACAACTCAGCATAAAAATGTGCAATATCCCGGAGTGGTGGAATTGGCAGACACAGGGGACTTAAAATCCCCTGGGAGCAATCTCGTACGGGTTCGAGTCCCGTCTCCGGGACCAAACAATTCTTTTATATATGGGTCAGTAAAGTGCTAAAGTAGACACCCCGGTCTGTAAAACCGGTGCTTTCGAGCTCGAGTGGGTGCGATTCCCTCCTGGCCCACCACATCTAACAATAGGAAAGGAAGTAAATAGATGAATATTGTCCATACAGGAAATCATTTTTAGGTATATGGTGACGATGTAAAAACTTATAAAGAGTTACCAATCGGAACCTATACAATCGGTTTCCATCCCCAAATGGGAATTTGGCTTTCTGTTCATAATAATTTGCAGATTGGCGAAGAAAAAGTTTATGGCTCGCATAGTCATAAGGTAGAGAAAGTTTTCAACTCTTTCGATAAGTCCGAGCGAAACTTTGGTATAATTCTTTCTGGTAAGAAAGGTATTGGCAAATCTCTTTTTGCAAGAATGATCGCGGATGCCGCGATCAAGCGAGAAATGCCAGTGATTGTAGTCGATTCTCCTATCCCCGGAATTAGTAATTTCCTCAGTTCCATTGAACAAGAAGTTGTTATTATCTTTGACGAGTTTGAAAAGACTTTTGCCAGGAATGATGACGGCGATCCGCAGGTAGGACTTTTAAGTCTATTTGATGGGATTGATAATGGAAAGAAACTTTTTGTTATCACTTGTAACGATACAAGAAAATTGAACGAATTTCTTATCAATCGCCCTGGTCGTTTTCACTATCATTTTGAGATTGGCTGTCCTACCGCAGATGAAGTACGGGCATATATGATGGATGCGCTTGGAAGTGGCAAGGAAGAGGAAATTGAAAAGGTTGTTAAGTTATCGCAGGTCGCAGACATCACTTATGATAGCCTAAGGGCTATTGCTTTTGATTTGAAACAGGGTTATCCTTTGGAGGAAACCTTAATGGATTTGAATATTAACTATGAGAGAGGTGTTCTCTTTGATGTTAATGTTCGTTTGACTAATGGTTGGATTATGACTGCATATAATTATAATCTCGATCTTTATGCCAAAGAGGTTCAGTGTCTTCGGTTTAAAAAAGATAAGAATGATTTCTACCTTTCTTTTGATCCAGGAAAGATTAAATCTATGGATGGTACTCTCGTACTTATGGGCGTAGATGCTAATTTCTATTGTGATTTTGATGCTTTCGATTATGATTACCCCACTGAGGAAGAGAGTGCAAAGGCTAGAAAGGAATTTAACGAAAAAGTAAGGGTTGAAAATGCAACCTTTACTAAGGTTTCAATTTATGGAGTCAATAAGTATATTGACCTTTAATATAAAGACCTAAGCAAGTCTTAAAACTGCTTTATATATTGCGGGTAGGACAAGTGGTTAAGTCGCAGCCCTCATAAGGCTTGAGGAATGAGTTCGATTCTCATACCCGCAACCATCCATCGTTGCAGCGGTGTTTATATATATTTCATTTATAAATGCAATATGTATGATTGAGGTTCTGCAAAACCTTGATTACCCTAGAGGGGCTAGCTTATGGCTAGCCCCTCTTTTCTGTTGTCCTCGTTCTGCTCCGAGTTTCCGTTCGCGCAGGCTCACCAAATTTTTCTTTCAAAAATGGGGTTTGGACAATTTATGTGAAATCTCTTGTCAATATTGTTATATAGTATAAAGAGAGATAATTTTCTCTACTTCTTTAAGAAAGGAGAATAAGTATGATTACTGTTGGTAAAAATACAGCCAATAAAATTATATATGGCGCGATTCATTTTTTATGTGATTACCAAAGTGATGTTGCTAATCTCCCTACAAACCGAAAGCCAGGCAGTTCGGCATATGTAATTGAAAATGGAAATAAATATATTCTCAATTCTGATCATGAATGGGTGTTGTAGCCCTCTGGTGGAGGCGGAGATTAGCCTCTTCCTCCAGAAGATACAACTATTATTTATGATGGCGGACTAATTGGCTAAAGGAGGGAGTGACTTTGGCTGAAGTTGTTTATAAAACAATATTTTAGTTCAAGCGAGGAACATCAGAGAAGTGGACCGAATTAAATCCAATTCTTCGTCAAGGTGAGCCGGGATTTGAAATAGATACTGGAAAGTTAAAAATTGGAGATGGATCCACCGAGTGGAAATAGTTAAAATATATAAATAGTAGTTTGGTAAATGTTGATGTAGACAATCAATCTATTGTTATTGATGGAATTGGACAGATTTCATTAAAAGGATTTACAGAAGCATCAACAGGGCAATCTATTAGAAAAAGAGAAGATGGCACATTAGAGTGGTATACTCCAATATCTTAGGATAAAGTAATAGAAACTATCTCTATCGGAAATAAAGATTTGCCGGTTGAAGATAATAAAGTTACTATTCCGGCGGGAACAGAAGAAAATCTTGGTTTAATTAAGGGGAGTAGTTAGAATAACTAGATAAAAATACTTTCAGATGGAACCGGAGAAATTAATTCTGTAGGACTTGATAAAATAGTGGATGTTGAAGGTTTTACTTTAATATTAAACTGTGGGACAGCAGTAGACTAAAATAAGGAGGCATTTTAAAGATGGCCAATGAATTAAAAACTAGAATCCAACTTAGACATGATACCGAGAAAAATTGGACTTCAGTTAAGGACTCCTTTATTCCTCTCGTTGGAGAGGCTTGTCTTACCACTGATGGCGAGAATAAAGGAAAAGTAAAATATGGTGATGGAACAAGCACTTGGGGTTAGTTAGAATATTCTGGTGGAAAAGATATTGTAGAAGTTGATTCATCTATTGTAAAATTTGATGATGATTTTACATTTACCTATACTTTTGGTAAATATGCTCCTGGAGGAGATGGATCTGTTAATATTCCCGCGACTGGAAAAACATTAGATCAATTACTGCTAGATGCTTTTGCGGAAGAAAAAAATCCTACTATTACGCAACCTTCTGTTAGTATTTCCTCTAGTCAAATGAAAGCGTATGAAGCAGGCACTAATGTAACTCCAACTTATACTGCAACTTTAAATAAAGGATCTTATCAATACGGCCCAGACACTGGAATTACAGCAACCGGTTGGAGCGTCCAATTTGATGAAGAAACAAAAACAGAAGCTACTGGAACTTTCTCTGAAATTCAAGTTGAAGATGCTACTAATTTAAAGATTACAGCAACAGCTAATTATGGGAATGGAGCTATTCCTGTTACAAATCTTGGTTCTGAATATGCAGAAGGACAGATTAAAGCTGGATCTAAGTCTAATAGCACAGGAGCTATTACTGGATATCGCTAGATTTTTTATGGAGTTAATAATTCTACAGATCCTTTAACTAGCGCGATTATTCGTTCTTTAACAGCAAGCAATAAAGCGGCAGCCGCAATGACTATTAATAGCATTAAAGCAAAAAGTGATACTAAGAGAATTATTATCGCAGTTCCTCAATCTTCTGGGCTTAAAGTTACCGCAGCTAATATTACTTCTAGTTTGAACGCAGATGTAACTTCTAGCTATGTAAAGCAAGGACCAGTGCAAGTAGAAGGAGCAAATGGATTTACCGCGGTTCCTTATGATGTATTCGTTTATCAACCTGCTTCCATTGATCCAACTGAGGATCATAAGGTTGTAATTGGAAAGTAAGGAAGGAGGAACAAATAATGGCAGTAATTAACAAAGATATTGCATATATGGCGTTACCTCTGAGTATTCGTAGAGGAAATCCTTTCCCTATTGATGAATATTCAGTATGGTATAATATGGAAGAATTAACAACATATGCTCAATCTAGTCCTGTAGCATATGTTGGTTAGGTAGTTACCTTAGTTAATGAAGAAGAAAATACAGTTGAAGCGTATATGATTCAAAATGCTGCTGGCAATTTAATGAAATTGGCTTCAACTACTGCTTCTGGTGATTTAACGGAAGATGTTTTAGAGCTTCAAGGAAAAGTTTCCGCATTAGAAACCTCTGTTGGTACCAAAGAAGAAGAAAGTTCAATAACAGCTTCTAATCTTTGGGCAGCCATTGAGGAAGTTAAAGCAGCTTATGAAGCAGCTGATAGTTCTATTAATGGAAAATTTAATGATTATTATAATAAAACAGAAGCAGATTCTAAGATTGACCAAAAAATTGCTACTGCAATAAGTTCAACTTATAAACCTGCTGGTTCCATTATGTTTAGTTTCCTTCCTACACTTGGAGCTGATCAAGAGGGAAAAGTATATAATATTATAGATGCTTTCACCACTACTGAAGACTTCGTTGAAGGAGCTGATAATAAATATCCAGCTGGAACTAATGTAGTATGTATTGACACTGATGATGCTGGAACTTACAAATGGGATGTTCTTGCGGGATTTGTAGATTTAAGTGGATACGAAACTACAAGTAGTGTAGATACTAAGTTAGCTAATAAAGTCGACAAAGTAGAAGGATCATCTTTAGTTCAAGACACTCTAATTGCTAAATTATAGGGTTTAGCAGAAATCAAAGGAGTCAGTGATGAATTAGAAATTGATCCTGATGATAAAACTCTTGGCGTAAAAGCGATTGCATAGGAGAAAATTACTGGTCTTCCCGCGGCTTTAGCAGAGAAGATTAAGAGTATAACCGTAGGAACTACTCCTCTTTAGGTTAGCGATGGCGCAGTTACTATTCCTATTGCTACAGCAGAAGCCCTCGGTGTAGTAAAAAGCACTAATAGTGAAAATGGTGTTGCTATTACAGGAGATGGAACTATGATTGTCAATAATATAAATATAGAAAAAATTACTTAGACTCCTGGTACAGAGCTTATCTTAAATGGCGGAGATGCTACTGTTAGTGAATAAAAATCAACTTGGAGGAAGATAAATAATGGCTACAACTTTTAATACAAGAATCCAATTAAAATATGACACTTATGAAAATTGGGATACCAATAACCCCACTCTCCTAAAAGGAGAAATGGCGGTTGTTGAAGTTCCTGTTGAAACTGGAGTTGCTCAAAATGAGCCTACCTATTTGTTAAAAATCGGTGATGGTGAATCGGATTTTAAAACTTTAAAATGGGTAAGCGGGACGGCCGCAGATGTTTATGCTTGGGCTAAAGCGGCAAGTAAACCAACTTATGCAGCGACTGAAATTACCGGACTTGAAGATTTTATTGGAGAAAAAATTCAAGATACTGATACACAATATTAGATTGTTAAAAATGGAGATATGGGCTTTAAGCTTCAATCTAGACCAAAAACTGGCGGGTCTTGGACAGATGTAAGCACCATTGCTCTGACCGCTCCCACTTATAATTTAGTCGAAGGGACTACTAATGGTACTGTAAAATTTGGAGTTACTGGTTCTGAAAAAGAAGTAAAAGTTCATGGACTTGGATCAGCAGCTTATACTGAATCTAGTGCTTATGACGCAGCTGGGAGTGCAGATACAGCAAAAAGCGAAGCTATCGAGGAAGCTGCTAGTGCCACCGATGAAAAAATTGCAGCTCTAAAAATCAATGAATATGCAAAAACCACAGAAGTAGATTCTAAAATTGGGGCAGCAAAAACAGAGTTAATTGGTGAAGGAAGTGGTTCTTCCACTACTATTAAAGGTGCTTATGATGAAGCTAAAACCTATACTGATTAGCAAATTGCCGCTAGAATTTCCTCTACTTATAAAGCAGGAGGTTCTGTTGCATTTGCTTCTCTGCCAGAACTAACTGCAACAGAAGAAGGAAAAGTTTATAACATTCTTGATAAATTCACTACTACAGACGATTTCGTAGAAGGTTCCGGAAAGAGCTATCCTGCTGGCACTAATATTGTTTGTATAGATGTGGGAGAAGAAGAATTTAAGTGGGATGTTTTAGCTGGAATGGTAGATCTTTCAGCATATGATACAGCAGATATAACTCAGGGGAAAATTGATTCTGCTAAGCAAGAGGCCAAAAGCTATGCAGATTCTAAAGTTAACGCTTTAGATAAAGAAGATTCTGCTGTAGCAAATCAATTTGTAACCGCGGTGTCTGAGACTGATGGTATCATTAGCGTAACTCGTGCTCAACCTACCATGGAGAATATCAACGGGTTACCTGCGGCTCTTGCTAAAAAAGCTAATGATGCAGACTTAGCATCTGTTGCTAAAAGTGGAAAGATTGATGATCTAACTCAGACCGCTACAATTATTTTTAATTGTGGAAGCTCTAGCACAGTAATGTAAAATTTTAGATAAAGCCCATATTTATTTAATAAATATGGGCTTTATCTTTTTATTAAGGAGGTCACAATAATGACTTTTGATACTAGAATCTCTCATAAGATAGATACAGAAGAAAATTGGAAAACAAATAATCCAATTTTATTAAAGGGAGAATTAATTATAGTAGTTGATGAATCTAATACAGTTCATCTTAAAATTGGAAATGGAACGAGTCATTATTCAGAATTGCCATTTATTGAAAATGAAATTGTCTGGGGTACTTTCTAATTTGCAAAAAAATAAAAAATATAATATAATATATACATAAAGTTAAGGAAATAAAAACTTAAAATTATTAAAGGAGATTTAGATTATGTATCCTATTGAGAAGTATCGCTATTATACTAACGGTCGGCGAGTAATCGCCGTGTCTACTTATGCTGGAAAGACTGTCCGCGGTGTAGCTACCTGTGACCCCGGTGATGAATTTTCTATGGAAAAGGGTAAGGCACTTGCGGCCGCTCGATGCGCGTTGAAGATTGCTGGTAAGCGCTATGATCGTGCCACTCGTAAGACAAAGGAGGCTAATGAAGCTTGTCATGTGGCTGAGCGTCATCTTGAAAAGATGTGTGAGTATCTTACTGATTCTGAGCGGATGTTGATTCAGGCTGAGGATAATCTCGAGGATATTCTGAACGCTCTTTGATACCTGGGGCTTTATGCCCCTTTATGCCGGCGTGGTAGAGTGGTTTAATACAGCGGTCTTGAAAACCGCCGATCCGCAAGGGTCCGTAGGTTCGAATCCTACCGCCGGCGCCATCTATAATTAAGGGAGAAATATAATGCGCTGGTTAGTGAATTATATTCGACAAATATTTTGTAAACACGATTTTGTTTTTGATGAAGGTTGGGCAGAAAAAACAAGTGATTCAGGATCCTTTCGCAAAGGGATAAAAGTTTCTTGCTATTGTAAGAAATGTTCTTATCATAAATCCTGGTGGAAGTATTGACAATAAAAATTTTTTTTGATATAATATTTATAGAAAGTTGAAAGATATGAAAAACTGTTTGGATTGTAATAAATGTTGGGTTGTAAAAGATCCCGATCCAAAAGACGATACTTGTTTAGCTGCTTTCTGTAGCAAGTCTAAAACAAGAGGCATGAAATGCAATGAAATTTCATACCTAATGCCTTTAGGATATAATTCTGCGTTCGCAGAAAGTCCTCTTCCTGATGACCCATGGATTACTGTTGCAGAACATTGGGATACTCTTAGAGAAAAATGCACCGTTCCAGATTGGTGTCCGGGAATGGAAGAGAATGGAGAATATAGTTTGTTTACAGATAAAACATCGGTTGATATTATGAAAGAGCGACAGTAACTAAAAGACGCTTTCAGCAATTTATTTTAAGAATATAAAAAAGTTTGATTTTTAATTTCTTGCCATGATTTTGCGTCTTGAGAGTATATTGCGGAGTAGCGTAATGGTTAGCGCAGGGGTCTCTAAAACCTCGGGAGTCGGTTCGAATCCGACCTCCGCTGCCATATTATAAGAGGTATTCGTATGAGTAGATCAAGAAAGAAAACTCCGTACAATACAGATACTTCCCAGAAATTCTTGAAGAAAGTCGCAAACAAGAGGATTAGAAGGCTTCTAAAAAATCCTGATAACAGTTTGCCTTATCGCTCATATAAGAAAGCCTTTCAATCATGGGATATTTATGACTATAAAAATTACGGGCATAGCTTTGAAGAGTTCTATAAAAAGAGAGTCGCTCGATGGAGACATTGGAGAACTCTTCCCTATTGGAAGAATGAACCAAAACCAACAAGGGAAGAATGTTGGTTAGATTACCTCAAATGGTATTTGCGAAAGTAAGAAATTTTTGCAATAACTTAAAAAATATTTTATAATATAAGTGTAAATCTTCCTTTCAAATATATAATAAGGCTCATACAGCAAAATTTTATTGCCGAATATTCGGCTCCTTGGATGAATCAAATGTATGATATACCCTAAGTATGATGCGATATTGCGAGCCTTGCAATTAAAACAATAAAGCGTTAAAACGGGACATCGTGCGGAAGAGCCATTGTATAATGGACATAATGCCATTCTTCCGCGCATTTTCTTTATCGGGGAGTTGGCAATTTATGTGGCAAAATAATATTGAATTTTTAGATGTACTTACAATGATTTCTTTTATTCTTCAGGTATAGAACTCAGAAGGTTGTAAATTAGATGAAGTAAATAAAAAGTTGGATGTTTTAATTGCTGAGGTTGCTAAATTAAATGCTCGAGTGGGCTAATTGGTATAGCCGTCAAGCTCAAACCTTGATGTTTGTGAGTTCGAGTCTCACCTCGAGTACCAAAAGCCTCAGAATCGTGTAGATTCATGCCTCTTTTTTTATTATAGCTAAAAAAATGCAAACCTAATTGGGCTATAACCAATTAGCTAAAGAGTTAGGGGTTTTCTTTAGGGTAGAGCCACCGCCTTAGATCGTGGCATTATATGTGAACGTAGCCAAGTGGATTAAGGCCCCGGTCTGCAAAACCGCGTGACCCAAAAGGGCGTGGGTTCGAATCCCACCGTTCACTCCAGTATGAGGCTAGCTACTCCCGGTTCCGCAGTACCGTGGGTTATAGATGCTTGCGAGGCTTATAACATTGAACTGCAAACAACTCCCTTGTCCAAGGGAGTAACTAAACTTTAAAGGAGATTGATACTATGAATACTCTACTCAATGCTATGAAGCAGGTTGGTAATGTTACATTTACAGAAAATGGTGGCGTTACCTATAAGTCTACAATGAATGGACTTATGGATTTGTTTGCTTTAGGTGGAGCCTATCGCAAGCGATCTGATGAAGATATTATCTTCCTGTTTAAGAAAGCCTTTGAGGAAGATATGACTTACGCTCTCAGATGTCTATTCTATTTGCGTGATGTGCGCGGTGGTCAGGGTGAGCGTCGATTTTTCCGGGTTATTACAAAGTGGTTGGCTAAGAACCATACTGAGGCAATGCGCCGCAACCTCAAGTATGTGCCGGAATTTGGCCGTTGGGATGACCTTTATGTTTTCGTAGAGACTCCTCTGGAAAAGGACGCATTTGACCTTATGTATCATCAGTTAGCTCTTGATGTGAGTTGTAAGACTCCTTCTTTGCTGGCAAAGTGGTTAAAGTCTGAAAATACCAGCTCTGCGAAGAGTCGTGCGCTGGGAGCAAAGACTCGAAAGGCTTTCTGCATGACGCCTCGTCAGTACCGTAAGACACTTTCTGTTTTGAGAAACCGAATTAAGGTTGTCGAGCGTTTGATGTCTGAGAATCGTTGGGACGAAATTGAGTTCGATAAGATTCCCTCTAAGGCAGGTTTGATTTATCGTAATGCCTTTGCACGTCATGATATTATGCGTGAGAAGGCCGATAAGCAGACTTATGCGGAATTTGCCAAGAGTTCTGAGACTAAGGTAAATGCTAAGACCCTGAATCCTTGCGAAGTTGTAAGTGAGGCAACTCGTATCTTCCGCACCCCTCTCGAAGACACAGACCGTTTGATGGTAAATAAGTATTGGGATAATCTTGAAGATTATTTCAAGAACGCTGTCTTTAACGGGGTTGCAGTTGTAGACACTTCCGGGTCTATGACTGGGAGCTACGGAAAGATTAACCCTATTGATGTAGCCATTTCTCTTGGTATGTATTGTGCTGAAAAGTGCAATAAGAACTCTCCTTGGTATGGCCATTACATCACCTTCTCTCATCAGGCACGCTTAATCCCTGTCGAAGGTGTTGATTTTGTCGATAAGGTAAAGCGTATTTATCAGAAGAATCTCTGCGAAAACACCAATATCAAGAGCGTATTCGACCTAATTCTCAATCTGGCTATCCAGAATAATGTGAAGCAGGAGGATATGCCCGAAAATATTATTGTAATCTCTGATATGGAGTTTGACTACTGTGCCAGATTTGACAATAATACAAATTGGTGGGGCAGAAAGGCTGTTGATTCTCAGTCTGAGATGGAAAAGATCGCTAAGATTTGGGAAGCCCATGGTTATAAGATGCCTCATCTTATTTTTTGGAATGTTGAAGCTCGACAGGATAACATTCCAATGAAGGACAATAGGCGAGTAACTTTTGTCTCTGGATATTCTCCTGTAATTTACGAAATGATTATGACTGGTAAGACCGGTCTTGATCTTGTAATGGAGAAGCTCAATAGCGAGAGATACGCAGTAATTAGCTGAGTATCTACGGGGAAATGGCAAGAAAATTGCCATTTCCCCGTTAATTGCATTTATAGACTTATTTATAATAATATTGTATAATATTATTATAAAAATAAAGGAAAGGAATATAATATGTTTACAAAACATGAATTTGTAGAATATGCAAATACAATTCGAGATTATTCTAATGCAATGACAGAAGCGGGAGAACTGCTTCATATCGAATTTCTTGAATCTCGATTTGCTGACCCTCTCGATAAAATGGCTGAGATGCTCTTTATTGGAGTTAATCGCAACCTAAACAATGAAGTCTATGATGCTCTAATGGAAGAGTTCTGGCATATTGTTTTATTTGACGATATTGATAACTCTGATTGGGAAGAGCTTTATGATAAAATTAAATCCTATAAATAATTAAGGAGAAACATTATGGCAGAACTTCAAAAAGATCTAGTTTTATCCCCTAATGAATATAGTTACGTCCTTGATGAAACAAAAGGTAATGTTGCCTGTAATGTAGGCCCTCATAAGATGAGCCTATCTCAGAGTGATACTCTTGTTTACTTTGATACAAAGACAAAAAAGTTTATTCCTTGTAATAGATACGAAGATGCTATTCAACTTGTTACCACAGCCCCGGAGGGATGGTATATTGCTCTAAAGAATCCTGCTCCCGGTAATAAACATCCTCAACCTGGAACAAGCAATTCTATTCCAGAGAATATGGAAATTGGTAAGAAGATTAACATCCCAGGGCCAATAAGTTTTGCACTTTATCCAGGACAAATGGCACAGGTTATTCAGGGACATACTCTCCGCAGTAATCAATATCTTGTCGCTAAAGTTTATGACGCAGATAGTTTGAATACAACAAAAGAAGATAGAGATGCCAGTGAAAACGAACCTTATTTTGTAAACGGTCAAGTTTTAATTATTAAGGGTACTGAGATCTCTTTCTATATTCCTCCCACCGGAATTGAAGTAAAAGCAATTAATAATGACCCAAGTAAAGGGTATGTGCGGGATGCTGTAACTCTTGAGCGTTTAGAGTATTGTATCTTAAAAGATGAAGATGGTAACAAGCGATATGTACATGGGCCTACGGTGGTTTTCCCTGAACCCACAGAGAGCTTTATTAAAGATGGCGGAGGTCATATTAAACGTAATGCTATTGAACTTTCTGATATTTCCGGTGTTTATGTAAAAGTTGTTGCAGATTATAAGGATGATAATGGTAAAGAGCATAAGACTGGCGAAGAACTCTTTATCACGGGTAAAGACCAAATGATTTATTATCCTCGCCCTGAACATACTTTTATTACTTATAATGGTAAAGTAATGCACCATGCTATTGCTATTCCAAAGGGCGAAGGTAGATATATCATGAATCGCATGACAGGTGAAATTAAGACTGTCAGAGGCCCTGCAATGTATTTACCTGATCCTAGAATTGAAGTCGCGATCAAAAGGACTCTAAGTCGTTCACAATGTGAACTTTGGTACCCCGGAAATGTAGAAGTTCTTGAAGCAAATGGTCATCCCATTAATTTAGTTTGTAATGATGAATTTGAAGGGGTAAAGACTGCCTTTAATAATTTTTCTAATGTAATTGGTACATTTGCAGATCCTACTATGACTATTTCTTCATCTGTTAATTATAATGGAACTCCAACTAAGACAGAAACCAATAAAATCAATAGAACTAATACTTTTACTCCTCCTAGAACCATTTCTCTTGATTCTAGCAAATATGAAGGAGCGGTTGCTGTTGATATTTGGACTGGCTATGCGGTTAATGTAATTTCTAAAGATGGAACTCGCGAAGTTATTGTTGGCCCTCAAACCATCTTACTTGATTATGACCAAACTTTAGAAGCTCTTGAACTGTCTACTGGAAAGCCTAAGACAACAGATAGGCTTGAGAAAATTGTGTTTCTTCGTTGCGAAAACAATAGAGTAAGTGATGTTATCAATGTTGAAACTTCTGATTTTGTTCAGGCTCAAATCAAAGTTTCTTATCTTGTCGATTTTGATAAGAATATGAAAGACCGTTGGTTCTCTGTTGACAACTATGTAAAACATATGTGTGATTGGTGTCGGTCTGCTATTAAGAGGGCGGCAAAGGAGTTCTCAATTAGAGAACTTCATGACAATTACCATGATATTGTTATTGAAGCAATTACTACAGATGAAAATGCAGAATATCTCCACAAGTTCATGGAAAATGGCATGCAAATCTCTGATGTAGAGGTTCTTTCTATCAACATTGAATCCAACATTCAGGCTTTAATGGATAGACATCAAGAGGAAGTTGTTTCTCGTTCCCTGGAGCTTGCGGCAGCCCAAGCATCTGCGGAAACTGAACGAGAGATTATTGCTCTTAATCGTGAGAAAGTAGAGCTTGCTGAACAGTATGCTCAATATAAGGCTCAACTTGAAGCTGATACTAAAGCTAAGCAGTTTGAACTCATTATTGCCGCACAAAAAGCCAGGGATGAGGAAGATAAACGCAAGTATCAAATCGAACAGGATATTCAGGTTATTAAGGATGCAATTTTCGAAGCAGAGCGTGCAAGAAAGGAAAAGGATAATGATCTTGAGCTTGCTCATAAGAAGCAGATGCTTGAGCTTGAAGCAACTCGAGAAGCGGCAGCCGCGGAAGCTATGAAAACTGTTCTCACGGCATTGGGCCCTGATCTCGCGGCAGCGCTTAAAACCTCTGGTAATCAGGCTGTTGTTGAATCTATTGCAGGAGCTATTGCCCCTTATGCTATTGCTGAAGGTAAGCCTGTTAGTCGCGCGGTTTCTGAACTACTACGCGGAACCACTCTTGAAAGTGTTTTTGAGGACTTCGCAAAGAAAAATGACTAATCTTAATAAAGGAGAACGAGTTAATCGTTCTCCTTTATTTTTTTATTTTTATATGATATAATATATATATAAAATAAAGGAAGGGAAGTTGGCAGATGGTAATTACGAAGCATAGTAAGCAGAGAATTGTTGAGAGAACCAATGGAGTTAGCACTTTCGCTGAGGCGAAACGTTTAGCTAAGCAAGCCCGCATTTCTGGAAAGACTCTCAATAATTTTCAGAAGTATCCTAAATTCTTTTCTTATCTTCAAAATAAGAAAAATCAAACAAATGACTGTTCAATTAGAATTTACAGAGGGTGTATTTATATATGGAGAGGAAAAACTAAAACCCTTGTAACTGCACATCCTATTCCTGATAGGTATATTGAAGAAATGGAGGCTATTGATAATGGCTTGGATAATTGAAGATAATAGGAAAAAATATAAAGTAAGATGTCCTAATTGTGGTAGTATTGTTGGTTTTACCTCAGTAGATGAAATGGCTAACGGCAGAGAATATTTTGGAGAATATCACAATTATTCAACGGTTAGATGTCCAGCCTGTAAAAAACACATCATTGTTAGCTCTGATGGAGAAAGATTGGATGTGGAACCTCTATGATATTGTTAAAAATATTGTTCTTATTTGGAATTATCGGTGGGTTTAGCTTTCTTTTTATCTGGTGGTTATGCTTTAATTATCAAGGAGAAACAAAATTAAAGCTAAAGTTGTTTCGTCAGATATACAACATCAATCCTTCAAGATGGAACTATATTGAAAGACACTGGGATGATTATATAAAACATTTATACTATGGCAGTCACAGAATTAAATTAACTTTTATTACTTTCTGCTATTTCCAATTAAACAGAATCTTTTCTAAAATTAGCGAGGAAAGAAAAAGGAAAACGAGATACTTTAATTTGGATATTAGAAGATTGTCAAGCAGATATTAAATATTTAAAAGAGCAAGCCGATAGAGAAGTCAAACGTGCTTTAAAAGAACAAAAGAAAATTTTCAATAATTGGAATTAAGGAGGAGTAAAGGTGTTATCTACTATGCAAAGAGTGCAAGAACATCTTGACGAAGCTCTTACTCACTTTCATAAAGATCAAATTGTAGGTATCTTTCTACAGGGTAGTCAAAACTACGGACTTGATACTCCACTATCAGATGTAGATACGAAACTTATTGTAGTTCCTAGCTTTAAAGATATTGCTATGAACCGCAAGCCAGTTAGTACAACTCATGTAAGAGCTAATGAAGAGCATACTAACTGGAAAGACATTCGCCTCTACATTCAAACATTCCGTAAGCAAAACTTAAATTTCCTTGAAATTCTTTATACAGAGTTTGCTATTGTAAACCCCATCTATGAAAAACAGTGGAATCGCTTGTTAGAATCAAGAGAGGCAATTACTCATTTTAATCCTTATCGTTCTGTTCAAAGTATGAAAGGGATTGCTCTTGAAAAATATCATGCGATGGAACATGAATACCCAAGTAAAATAGAAATTTTGAAGAAGTATGGTTACGACCCTAAACAACTTCATCATCTTGTTCGGGTAGAAGATTATCTTAGTAGATATATCGCTGGGGAAAGCTATGGAAGTTGTTTAGACCCCGGTCCCATGAAACAAGAGCTAATCGAAATCAAGATGGGAAAATATTCACTGGCGGAAGCTAGAGCTATGGCGGATAAAACTAAGGCTCATGTGGAAGAAATGGCGGAATATGCCTATTCTATCTATCCTAATAAGGAAGATCCAGAAGTAAATGCACTTCTTGATGACGTGCAGTATGAAATTATGAAAACTGCCGTGGAAAAGGAGTTGAGTGAAGATGATTAAGAATTGGTTGGTTACTGGTGATACCCACGGTAGAGTAATGGAACGATTATTTCATATAGAAAATTGTTATGTTCCAGAGGAGACAGCAATTATTATTCTTGGTGATGCAGGCATAAATTTTTATCTCAATAAGACGGATGCAAAGAATAAGCAGATAATTAATAAGACTGGCTATTTTATCTATTGCGTAAGAGGAAATCATGAAGAGCGACCAGAGAATATTCCTACTATGTATCAGATATATGATGAAAACGTAGAAGGTACAGTTTACTACGAGTCAGAATATCCTAATATTAGATACTTAATGGATGGTCATGCTTATCTCATTAATATGCACCCTACTCTTGTAATTGGTGGTGCATATAGTGTAGATAAGTGGTATCGTTTATCTCATTTTCCGCAAGGTGCTAAGTGGACTGGATGGTTTAAAGACGAACAGCTAACTCCAGAGGAAATGGCTGATATTACAGAAAGGTTTAAGGGCAAACATTTTGATTTTATTCTTGCTCATACTTGTCCATATTCTTGGCAGCCATTTGACCTATTTCTTCAAGGGTTGGATCAAAATACCGTAGACAATACTATGGAACTTTGGCTTGATAAATTTAAAGATATGATTTCTTTTAATACATATCTTTTTGGCCACTTTCATGATGATAGAGTAGTTCAACCCGGCGTACAAATGCTATACTATAACATAGAAAACTTAGAAGATATCTACAATCGTTGGACTAAAGAAGATGATAACTAACCATTATCATCTTCTTTATTTTTTTATTTTTATATGATATAATATATATAGAAAGTTAAGAAAGGAAGTAATTTATATGATGCCTTATGTATGTGAAGGAACAATCGTGAAGACTCTTAGCGGTCGTGATGGTAAGATTGTTGGCGTTGACCGCGAGAATAAGATTGTAGTTATCTATAATGGCAGGACTTCCTATACTGAAAAACTTGAAAATATTAGGGTTATTTCCTATAAGGAGGTACAGTAATATGCCAGGTCGCAGAACTTCAAAATATACAAAAGATCAGAACGCCTTGTTTCAAGGAGAAGTAATGGTAATTCTTGCTGATAGCGAAGAGGCTCTTACTATTGAGCAAATTCAGCAAAGATCAATTACATTAACAGGGTTAAGCCCTCAGAAGATGGCTCGTATTCTTTCTCATTTAATTGAAATGGGAAATGTAACAAAAGCAAAAAGTAAGAGCATGGGTAAAATGGTATATAAATCATTGGCTGTAATGAGAAGGCAGGGATATGATGTTTATTAATGTCATGAATGAAGATATTTTTGATGTTACTTTTAGTATCTATCTAGATAATCAAATTATTCGACAATGGAGAATGCAGGCGCCGAGACCATTCATAGAGATTAAATTTATTCAAACTGTTCAACAAATTGCTTCTCAATCACAACCTATGAAGGTAATAGTGTCAAGAGAAGAGGTAATTTGGGATCAATTTGAACAGAAACACAAAGTTCTTCCTGTAACAATGGAGTTTCAAAATTATTAAGAGGGGAGATTATTAGTAATGAAATATTTTATCGACTTTGAGGCTACGCAATTTTCGCAGGAAATTATTTCTGTCGGATGTATCAGAGAGGATGGTCAGACTTTTTATGCACTCGTAGCACCAAAGAAAGGTAAAATTACTCCTTTCATTACTAATCTTACTGGTATCACAGCAGAGATGATTGATAGTGCTATGTCTGCCGATGCCGTATTCTCTAAGTTCTATGATTGGTTGTTTGAAAATCTAGATGACGCACCAGAATTTCTTGTATGGGGAAATTCTGATGGAGATTTTATTCGACATACTTCTCGTCATGCGACTGCACTTAAAGCAAAAATGGCGTTGGGATATATTTGTGGCAATTATCGAGATTATGCCAAGATGTGCAAAAAAGAGCTGAAATGGGAATGTAATCACAGTCTTTTGAATACTCTCAGAAGATTTAATCCTTCTGCTGAACAAAATCACAACTCCTTAGATGATGCAGTTCTACTAAAGGAAGTATATGATTTTATAAGTAACACATCAAGAGAAACACTTGATGAAATGTTCGCTGATTGGAAGAGGAAAGCAACTAATAAAGAAAGTGTTTTTATTCCTAAATGGAATAAAGCTGGTTATCCTGCTGGAACTATTTGCATTGTTAATTCTAAGAAGCGGGCTACAAATACTTTTACTAGTGTTGAAGCTGCTGCATTGTGGCTTAAAGAAAATAAATGCGAGTCTGACACCTATGAGCATTTCAATCTTGAAAATACGATAAAAAACATCGAGAAAGCTATCAAGGGTGGTAACCACTACTACGGAATGGGTTGGAGGAGAGTAAATGGCTAAATATAATTTATACGCAGGCCTGGGCGGAGGATTTGGCGGGTATCAATATCATTGCACAGAAGATTATGACTCTAGAGAAGACGCCGAGGAAGCCGCTCGAGAGCTAGCGATTGAAGAGTACCAATCTTATGAGGGTATGCACGGAATTTTGTCTGAGGGAGACATTCGAGAGCAATATTGCGAAGAAAATGAACTGACCGAAGATGAACTGACCCAAGAAGATGAAGATGAAATCTCTGGTATATATCAAGAGGAAATTGAAGGTTGGCTTTCCTATTTGGTAACTACTGTTGAGGAAGATCCTGATCATGACAGATATGATAAATGGTAAGAAAGGAGAATGATATAGAATGGCATATTTTGGTCTTGTAACTAAGTTGCAGAATGTGCGGAAGGACGAGAATAGTGACCGCCTTTATCTTGCAGATTGTTTCAATGAGGGCGTAATTGTCGGCCCTGATATGCAAACCGGTCAGTTGGTTCTTTATCTTCCTACTGATGGCGAGATTGAGAGATGGTTCGGGAATGAATTTTGCCTCTTCCGCAAGAACGAGGATGGAACTCCTCAGGGTGGCTACATCGAAAATAATGGACATATCAGGGCTATTAAGCTTCGCGGCAATCAGAGTTCTGGTGTTGTAATTGCTCTTGATAAAGTTTATGAAAAATTCGGAAATCAGAACTGGAAAGATGGAGATAAGGTAAACACTATCAACGACAAAGAATTTTGCCGTAAATACATTCCTAAGCGCAAGACTCCCACTGGTCAGGTTAAGACTTCTTATAAAGGTCGTAAGGCTGAGGGAATTACATATCCTGAGTTCTCTATGCATACTGATACTGAACAATTGGCATATAATCTTGATAAGTTCCGCTCCGGAGATATTCTCAATATGACCCTTAAAATGCACGGAACTTCTCAGCGCTCTATGAATACTTATGCTTAGCTTCCTAATGGTTTCTTCCGTCGCCTCTTCCATATGAAAAAGCGCACTAAGCAGGCTTATGTTCTTGGAACTCGTCGTTGTGTAGTCACAGAGAACTCTCAGGGATTTTATGGAAATGACCAGTTTCGTATGCCACATCATGAAGCATTGAAACCTTATCTTGAGCCCGGAATGGAAGTTTTCTACGAAGTAGTGGGTTATTACGGCCCTAATGAAGAGAACACCATTATGCCTATCGGAGATAATACCAAAGTCAATGATAAGGCTTTTGTAAAGCAGTTTGGTAAGCGTTCTATTTTCTCTTATGGATGTGAGCCTGGTCAGAGCAAGATGTATATTTATCGTATTACCTCTGAAAATGGAGAAAGAGAGTGGACTCCTGACGAGATTACTGAATGGTGTAATGCTCATGGCTTTAATCGAGTTCCTGTGATTGAGGATTTTGAATTTACTACCATAGAGGATTTGCAGGAGCGCATTAACAAATACTTCGAAGATCTCACTGATCCGATCGGCCGCACCCATGTAAAAGAGGGCGTCGTTGTCCGAATTGTAAATCGTCGTGCTTTCACAGCTTTTAAGTCTAAGACTTATGAGTTTAAAGTCATCGAGGGAATTATTAAAGAAAGTGAGAATGTACCTGACATGGAAGAGGCTCAGGAGGAAGAGATCTAATGTTAGGAATTATTTTGGGAGCGGTAGGTATGCTCTTTGTTTATTATACGGTTCAAACTATTTTTGGCCCAGTTGATGAAGAGTTTTATCTTGGGTATTATACTGGCATTGGAGCTACATTTCTTTGTGTACTAATAAACGCAATTCTATAACCAATTAAACTTTAAATTAAAGGAGAGTATATTCTCTCCTTTAATTTTATAATAAAATATTGTATAATATTTATATAAAAGAAAGGAATTATGATATGTATAGACTTCTTGTGATTGTAGATGCGCAGAATGATTTTATTACTGGTTCTTTGGGATCTAAGACAGCGGATGCCGCGGTTCCTAATATCGTTAATCTAATTAAACGATTCTGTTGGGAGGAAGTTATTTGTACCATGGATACCCATGATAATGATTACTTTGATACTTTGGAAGGAAAAAGACTTCCCATTAAACATTGTATCAAAGCAAGTGTGGGCTGGTGTATGGATTCCAGAATTATGGTTGCGTTGAATAACAAATTTAACTATTATGAAAAAGATACCTTCGGCAGTACTGATATGGTCAATGAAGTATACGATTCTCTAAAAATGAAGAATCCCGAGGAAGTAGAAATTCATATCTGTGGATTTTGTACCGATATTTGCGTTATGGCTAATGCAGTTATGCTTCGTGCGGCGATGCCAAATACTAGAATTATCGTCCATTCTAGTGCGTGTGCAGGAGTAACTCCAGAATCGCATGAAGCAGCGCTAACTATTTTCAAAGCCCAGCAGATTGATGTGGAGGATTAAAAAATGATTAGTCTAATTAATACACGCAGTCATTGGACAGACGTAATTGAACAAAATCATTTTCCAGATGGTACGCTGCATATTAACATGCCTCCCAACTACTTCGATTATGATACGATTGTTTGGGAGTACGAGAATGATGCAGAATTATTTACTCTCATTTGTGTTAAGGGACATTTCGAAGATTTCCCTGTAAACCTAGATATGCTATATATTCCTCATGCAAGGATGGATCGAGTTCAAGAACTTGAAGATGTATTTACTCTAAAATACTTCTGTCAAGTAATTAATAGCCTTCATTTTGATAAAGTTATTGTGCGTGATGCTCATTCTAATGTATCGTTAGCTCTACTTGATAGAGTTATTGATCTTAGTCCAATTGGAGAAATCAAAGAGGCTATTAAGAGAACTGAGGAATATGAAGGAGAAATTCCTATCCTATTTTTCCCAGATGAAGGAGCGATGAAGAGATATTCTGCTCCACCCATTAGTCTTCCTTATGCTTTTGGAATTAAGAAAAGAGATTGGTCTACTGGAAAAATTCTTGGTTTGCAATTAATGAATGAGGAAATTGTTAAAGAGAGAAATGTCTTAATTGTAGACGATATTTGCTCTCGTGGTGGAACTTTTTATCATGCAGCAAATGCCCTCAAAGAAGCTGGCGCAAAGAATGTTTATCTGTATGTGACCCATGCAGAACATACCATGATTGAGGGTGATATGTATAATCAAGATATTGTGAAGAAAATCTTCACTTCTGATAGCATCTTCAAGCCAGAGTGGGATATTAGAGGAAAGGTAGAGATTGTAAGATGACGATTGAGAAACTTCAAGAGTTAAAGATTATGGCTCTTAAAAATGGAGATATGAATACAAAGAGGGTGCTTTCTGATATGATTGATGCGTGTCAGAAAGCAGCCATTACTCCAAAAGGAAGAGTTGAATTAACTGAGCAGCTAGTTGATGAAACCCTTATCAAATACCAAAAGACAGTACAAGAAATGATTGATACCTGTCCTGCTAGTTATCCTGAAAAATTACATCAGTATCAAGAGGATATGAAGGTCGTAAAGATGTGCGCCCCTCAGCTTATTACTGATAAGGCAGAAATTGAAACAAAAGTAAGAGAGATTGCGGGAACCGCAGGTATTGATCTCCTCAAAGCAAATCGTGGTACGCTTATGAAATCTGTTTCTATGGAGCTTAAAGGTAAGGTAGATATGAAGATTGTAAGTGCTGTTGTTGGAGGGTTGTTAAAGTGAATCTATCTTTAGAGCAGACTCTCGCGTCTATTCTTCAGTCGCTCGCAGAATTTTTTGGAGTAACAACTCAAACTATTATGGAAAACGCTCCCATGTGGTTGGCTAAATATGGTTGATATGTAACCGTTAAAGACCTGACTTCAACTCTCTTTATAGGAGTTTTTGCTGGCCTCTTACTTATTGGTATAGTGTGGTTTGTGTTATATATAATGATGGAAGCAGATTATAGTAGATGGCATTTACTGCTATTTATATTATTGTTTGTATTAGTAGTCGGCGTAATGGTTAGTGTTCCGCTTATTACTTGTGCGATTGCGCCAGAATATGTAGGAATTGAAGCGTTGCTTAGCTTGCTTCAAAGTTGATAAAAGCCCTCATAAAGAGGGCTTTTTATTTTTATAAAAATATATGATATAATATATTTAAGAAATAAGGAAAGGAAGATTTTATGAGTTTCTTTGATGTAGCTCCAATGTTTGCCGCTGACTACTACAAAGTTGGTCATGCTATTAAGATGCAGCCGAAGTCTGCCTCTATGGTTTATTCTACTTGGACAGCTCGCAGTTATAAGCACCATCCAAATTGCCCTAAGACAGTGGTCTTTGGTCATCAATATACCATCCAGAAACTGCTTGAATTTTGGCAGACAGAGTTCTTTGATCAGCCAGTTGAGCTTCTTGAACAGGAGTGGAATCATGTAATTAAAAATACTTTCCATCCTGATTATGCGGATTTTACCAAGTTTAAAGAATTGCATAAACTTGGTTATTTACCTATTTCTATCATGGGAGTTCCAGAGGGTACGCTTCTTCCCGTCGGGATTCCAGATCATGTAATTTTTTCTAATCATCAAAATTTTGCGTGGCTTCCGCAATTTATCGAAGATCAGTGGAGCGCTAATAACTGGCTCCCCTCGACTTCTGCCACTACCGCTTTTTATCGCCGCAAGTTAATTGAGCCTTATGTCAAGACTAGTTGCGACGATATGTCTGCTCTTCCGCATATGTGTGGCGACTTTTCTCTGCGCGGACACACAAGTCTTGAGGCAGGCTATATCTCCGGGGCTGCCCATGCTCTTTCTTTTGATAGAACTGCAACCATTGGCTCTAACCTTCTCCTTGAAAAATACTATGGAGCAGATCTTGAGAATAATCCTCCCATGATGGGAACTCCTTCTCTTGAACACTCTGTTGTTGAACAAGGTGTAGCTTGGATGAAGCAGAAGATTACTAATGGAGATTTAACTGAAATTGAGCGTTATCTTTTCTCTAAGGCCGCTTTTGATAATTGGGATATTAACCTTATTGCAGAAATGCTTTTTATCAATTATCTTTGCATAGAAGTGCAACCTACTGGAACTATGACTTATGTATCAGATACATATGATTATTGGGGTATTGTATCTAAGGTTCTTCCCATGTTGCATGATGTTATTGCAACAAGAGATGGATGTTTCTCTGTACGACCTGATAGTGGAGACCCAGTAAAGATTATCTGCGGCGACCCAGATGCTGTACCCGGTTCTCCTGAGTTTATAGGAACTTTAAATCTTCTAAAAGAAATCTTTGGCGGTGAATTGAATACTAAAGGATATTTTATTCTTCCTTCTTATATTCGTATGATTTATGGAGATGCCATTACTCCAGAGATTACTGAAAAAGTTTGCTCTTGGTGCGTTAGAAATAATATCTCAGTATCCAATCTATGTTTTGGAATTGGAGCTTATACTTATCAGTATGTAACTCGTGATACTAGAGGCTATGCTATTAAAGCTACAGATTGTATCCTCGGCAATGATGAAATTCAGATTTATAAAATGCCTAAAACCGACCCTGGGAAAAAGTCTCCTCGTGGATGTGTTGCAATTTTTAAAGAGGAGAATGGCGATTATTCTTTAGTAGAAAATCTTACTCTTGAAGAATCCATTGGATATAAGAACAATGTAATGAAATTTAAAGTCAAGAATGGAAGTTTCTGTACGGAGAGCGTAGAGACTATCGAAACTATTAAAGAGAGATTGATGGGAGAAGTTCTATGACTAATACGGTTACTAAAATTATAGATTGGATTAAAGAGTATTTCATAAAAAACGGGCCGGAGTGTAAAGCTGTTATCGGGATTTCTGGCGGCAAAGATTCTACAGTGGCTGCGGCTCTTCTTTGTAAGGCTCTTGGCCCGAATCGAGTAATTGCCGTACAAATGCCACAGGGATTCCAATATGATATTGATGTTTCTAATGAGGTAATTGATTACCTCGAAATTACAGAGCATTACAACATCAATATTGGTTCATCTTGTCAGGAGATTTTCTTGTCTTTGCCCAATGATATTAGAATTCAGCCGCAAGTTACAAGTAATGTTCCAGCAAGAGTAAGAATGAATATCCTTTATGCAATCGCCGCGAGCCGTCATGGAAGAGTTGTGAATACTTGCAATAGAAGTGAAGACTATGTAGGCTATTCTACTAAATTTGGAGATGCAGCAGGAGATTTTTCTATTCTCTCTAATTATACTGCCACGGAAGTTAAAGAAATTGGTATTGAGCTTGGATTGCCAAAGAACTTCATTGAAAAGCCTCCAGAGGATGGATTAAGCGGTTTAACAGATGAGGAAAATTTAGGATTTTCTTATGATGTCCTAGATAATTTCCTACTTAATGGTATTACTCCTCCATATGAGATATATAAAAACATTGAACAAAGACATAAGAGAAATTTACATAAGATTTCCCCTATGCCAACTTGTCCATTCTTTTCTTAAAGAGAGCTTTACAGCTCTCTTTATTTTTTATAATATTTATGATATAATATTTATATAATATAAGAAAGGGAGTTTTATTTATGAGCGTATACGCAGTTAGCGATCTTCATGGTATGTATGAGCTATATCAAAAAATTAGTGACTTTCTAAAGCCAGAAGATAAAGTTTATTGTCTAGGAGATTGCGGCGATCGAGGTCCGCGGTCTTGGGAAACTATTAAAGCGGTCGCGTCGGATCCGCGTTTTATCTATATTAAAGGTAATCACGAAGATATGCTTGTTAAAGCTATGAAAGATTATATTAAATATGAAACATATGGAGGAGGTCATTTTGATCTTCTCTGTTGGAATGGAGGAGCTTCTACTTTTAATGGATGGATTAATGATGGAGCTAAGTCTGGATGGTATCACTATCTAAGAAAATTGCCCCTATATCTTGAATATAAGAATAAAAATGGAATAACCATTATGCTTTGTCATGCGGGTTTTACTCCTGCAAAAGAACCATTCCCAGCAAACGAGGATTTGCTATGGGATAGAGAGCATATCTATGATACTACCGAAGGTGAAGGAATTTGCGTTCATGGCCATACTCCAATTTCAGAATACTTAATTCTAAGATTAGATAATGCGAATAATTTTCTACCGCCAGATAGACAGTTCTCTTACTTATATAATGGTGGAGCTTTATGGTATTGTGATAATCATAAAGTTGATATTGACTGTTGCAGTTATATGTCTGGAAAAACTGTTCTTCTAAACTTGGATACTTTCGACGAACACATCTTTACTGTTGATAAGGAGGATGAATAATATGAATGACCAGCTAGGCGCTCGCATGAAAGAGTTCTATGAGCAAATTCCAAAAACTCGACTTATGCGTAGAACACCTGTAGCAATTAGAATTGATGGAAAAGCATTTCATACCTTTACTAAAGGTTTTAGAAAACCATTTGATGCGGTATTGACTTCGGCTATGCAAGAAACAATGAAATATTTATGTGAAAATATCCAAGGATGTGTTCTTGGATATACTCAAAGCGATGAAATAACTCTAATTCTTGTTGACTATAAAAAATTAAATAGCGACGCATGGTTTGATTATGAAGTTCAAAAAATGTGTTCTGTAGCAGCGTCCATGGCAACAATGATTTTTAATAAGGTGTTTCGTTCAGCTATTGAAAGATACGATATTGGTTGGAAAAATTCTTTAACTCCTCAGAGCGTAGAAATTCAACTTGAACATCAAGAATATATGAGAACTTTACGGATAGCAAACGCAAGAGGGGCTATGTTTGATGCTCGTGTTTTCAATATTCCGAAAGAAGAAGTAACAAATCTAATTTATTGGCGCCAATTAGATGCTATTAGAAATTCTATTCAAATGGTTGGACAAGCGAATTTTTCTCATAGTGAACTTCAAGGTAAATGTAGTAGCGAAATTTTAGAAATGCTTATTTCTCAAAAAGGAATAGATTGGAATGAATTGCCCGTCTATTTACAAAGAGGTTCTTGTTGCATAAAAGACTGCGAAGAGACCGAAAGAGAGGATGGTTCAATCCATTTTAAACATTATTGGTTCGTCGATCTCAATATTCCTATTTTTAAGGAAGAAGGTAGACTTTATATCGAAGACCTCATTCAACCAGTCGAATTTTGAGACGCATAGAATCTTTTGAAATTATTATAAAAATATAATATAATATATATAGAAAGTTAAGAAATGGAGGAAAGCAGTATGACTATTGAAGTAAAAGTCATGGTTGGTATCCCTGGTAGTGGGAAGTCAACTTGGGCTAATAAAGAAGCCGAACTTCTTGAAATGGATGGCTTTCATACTGCTATTATTTCTCGCGATGTGATAAGAGAAAGTTTCATTGGAGATAAGGATTATTTCTCGCGAGAAAATGAAGTATTTGAAGAGTTCGTTCGACAAATTAACGAGTGCCTTGAAATTGGGATTGACTACATCTTTGTTGATGCTACTCATATTTCTCAAGGATCAAGAGCCAAGTTATTAGGAAGGTTGCGGCCGGACGGGAAGACTGGACTTAGTTTTGAAGTTTGTGATTGCGGGATTGATACTTGTATAGCCCGCAATAACTTGAGAAAGGGATTTTCCAAAGTACCTGATTCCGCGATTAGAAAGATGGCTAGAGGTTTTAGACCTCCCACTCCCGCAGAATTTGAACTCTACAAGTATGGCTTTAAGGATGTAAAAATCAATCATCATAACATGGAGGAGGGAGATAAATGATTTTCGTAACCTCGGATTGGCACTTCTCACATGACCGTGAGTTTGTCTATAAGCCTCGTGGATTCAACTCCGTTGAAGAGATGAATATTGCTCTTGTTGAGAGGCATAACTCTATTGTCACTCCAGAAGATGATGTATATGTTCTTGGAGATCTCTGTCTCGGTGGAGCAGATAGTCTTGAGAGAAACAAGGAGTTTATTTCCTCTATGAATGGAAAACTCCACATTGCTTTTGGAAACCACTGTACGGATAGCCGCAAGAAAATGTATGCCGAGCTTCCTAATGTGGTAGAAACTGCTTGGGCTATTGCTCTTAAGTACAGGAAATATCACTTCTATATGTCTCATTTCCCCACTTTGACTGGAAATCTTGAGAAAGAAAGTCTCAAGCAGATGATCATTAATCTATATGGTCATACGCATCAGCAGACTAATTTCTTTGAAGATAGACCTTATATGTATCATGTAGGAGTTGATTCTCATGACTGTTATCCAGTATCTTTGGATAAGGTCATTGAAGATATGAACTTGAAGGTAAAGGAGTGTATCGAGATGCTATGAATCCTATTTTCTGGATTTTAGTTGTACTTGCTCTTGTTGCAATATGGTTCTTGCTAAATTTCACATTTAGGAAGATTGGAAAATTCTTTATTAAAATCTATTATAGAACCCGAAAGCGTTTGGGTCTTGAGGAAAGAAAGGAAAGTAAATAATGAAGAAAAGCGGAATTATTGGTGGCGTTATTGTTGCCTTGGTTTTGATTTTTGGTTTGATTGCCGCAATTACTTGTTTGGAGAAGGTGCCGACAGGCTATGTTGGAGTTGTTTATAACATGAGCGGCGGTGTTGATGGAGAGGTTCTGACGCAGGGTTGGCATCTTGTCTCTCCCACTAAGAAGGTGACAACTTATTCTATCGGCCTTGAGCAGTCTTATCTAACCTCCGATGACCGTGGAGATTCTCCCAATGATGAGAGCTTTAATGTTCCCACTAGCGATGGTAAGACCGTAAAGGTAAATCTTGAGTTCTCTTATCGCTTTGATGAAGAGCGCGTAGCAGAGACATTTACTTTGTTCAAGGGTAAAGATGGAGAGACTATTAAGGATACCTTCATTAAGCCTAAGATTGTGGCTTGGACTCAGGAGGTAACTGCTAATTATCCCGTAACCGATATTTTTGGCGACCAGCGCACTGCGATCAATGCTGAGTTGGATGTCTACCTTCGTGAGAAGTTTGACCAGTATGGTATTATTATTGATACCGTGAACTTTACCGACATCTCTGTCGACAATGAAACCGCAGAGGCTATTCAGAAGAAGGTAAATGCTCAGCAGGAGCTTGAGCTTGCAAACATTGAGGCTCAGACTGCAAAGGTACAGGCAGAGAAAGATAAGGAAGTTGCTGAAATTCAGGCTGAGCAGGCTTTGATTAAGGCGCAGGCCGAGGCTGATGCTCTTGAGATTGCTGCCCAGGCGGAAGCAGAAGCTAACTCCAAAATCGCTGCTTCTCTTACTCCCGAGTTGATTGAAAAGATTAAGTATGAACAGTGGAATGGCCAGATGCCTTCTACTATGGCAGGAACAGATTCTTCTATTCTGATTACCCCTTAATTTTAACCCTCCAGGTTTTTAACCTGGAGGGTTTTCTTTTGCCACTAGCCTCGTTCTGCTCCGAGTTTCCGTTCGTGCAGGCTCACCAAATTTTTCTTTCAAAATCCTTAAAATTGGATTTTTCTATAAATAAATGATATAATTTTAATATAAAGATTTAAAAGATTAGGAGAAAACAATAATGAGTGTTATTAATGCTATATATAAAGCTCCAACAATTACATAGCTAGTTAATGAAAAATCTGGCATATGTATTGTTGGAATTAATTATAATGGAAAAATCTTTAGCGGACGAGCCAAGTTAGCGGAAAGTGATAAAGATTTTTTTTCTGAAAAGGTAGGTAAAACTATCGCTTTATCAAAAGCAAGAATAAATGCTATGCAATATGAAATGAAAAAAACTCGCAAAGAATTACAATATAGATATGACTATTATCAAGAGGCAACAAAATATGAGCGATTAAGTCCTGCGGAAGTTGACCCTACTGGAAACTTTTATTATGCAATTGGACGCTGCTCAGCTCGAATTTCCGCACTTGAAAAAGCATTAAAAACAGAAGAAACTAACTTAAAAACTTACATTAAAAATCAAACTAAGGCGCTCTCGATAGTTAGAAAATTTCGTCAGGGCAATAATAATTAAATCTCCTTCTTTTTTTGTTATATATAAAGAAGAAGGTGGTACATTTTGTTATATTTACTTATAGGTATTCTTATTGGATCGTTGGGTATTCCAATCATTTTGGACTTGAAAGAGCTTATTTCTGTCTTTGTAGAACTCTTAAAAGCGAGATTAAGTATAAAAATAGTAGAGTGTAATGCTAAAATAGATAAATTAAATAACTCTATAAATAAGAGTGTAAAAGCTATAGGATTTACTACTACTACATCAGAAGAGGAAGAGGAAAATTATGAATAAAGATATTCGGTTCTATGATACTTGTTCACTATTGATATGCGGAGAAGGCTTATTCAATAATGATGAAAAATTTATTGTATCATCAATTACTTTTCAGGAATTGGAAAGAATTAAAACCGCTAACAATAAAGATTCAGATATAAAATATTCAGCTAGATTATTGCTACATTTATTTGAAACACACCCTGATATGTATGAGGTAGTAATCCATCAAACAGATTTTGAGGACTATATTAGAGAAATGTGTCTTGACGTAACGGATGATACAAGGATACTGTCTGATGCAATTTGGTATAATAATAATAAAAGAGTAGATGAAGTCATCTTTGTAACAAATGATTTAAGCCTAAAGCATATTGCAAATCTATTCTTCGGGTCTGACATGATAGAAAGTATTCCAGAAGAAACTGATAATTATAGTGGATATAAAGAAATTTCTGCTAGTGATGAGAATCTTACAGAGTTTTATCAAAAACCAGAGCTGAATCATTTTAATCTTCATGTTGGAGAATATCTCATTATAAGAGATATAGATGATAAAGTAGTAGATTTGAGAGTGTGGACCGGAAACGACCATAGATATTTAAATTATAGTGACTTTAATTCAAACTGGTTTGGAAAAGTAAAGCCATATCAAAATGATATTTACCAAAAGTTACTTTTTGATAGTTTATCTAATAATAAAATTACTTTAATTAAAGGGCCCGCGGGATCTGGTAAGACATTTATTAGTTTAGCCTATTTAATGTCTAAGCTAGAAAAAGGCGAACTCGATCATATTATTGTATTTTGCAATACCGTTGCAACAGCCAATAGTGCAAGATTAGGATTTCTACCTGGAACAAGAGATGAAAAACTATTAGACTCTCAAATCGGCAATCTCCTAATATCTAAATTCGGCGGTAGAACGGGAGTAGAACATCTTATGAGCGAAGAAAAATTAATTTTACTACCAATGTCGGATATTAGAGGATATGATACCAATGGTTCAAGAGCAGGTATATACATTTCTGAAGCTCAGAATTTAGATCGTACACTTATTAAGTTGGCTCTTCAAAGAATTGGAGAGGATTGCATTTGTATCATTGACGGCGATGAAAAAACTCAAGTTGATGATATTCATTTTGCTGGCATAAACAATGGAATGAAACGAGTTTCTAAAGTTTATAGAGGACAAGATATATACGGTGAAGTAGAACTCCGTAATATTTATAGATCTAGAATCGCGCAAATAGCTGAATATATTTGATTTAAACCCAATCTCTTTAGAGATTGGGTTTTATTATTGAAAGGAGATAAAGTATGGGATATAACATTAAAAAACATAGTCTCTATTCTTATGTTCAAATTGTAACAATTCCATTCGCAGACATTGAAAAAATTGACTTTGCCTTATGCAATCAACCGACGGAAACTCCAGATGCTTATTATAAAAGACAGACTACTAAACCAGATATTATTACTAATGGAGGGTTCTTTGCTATGAACAATGGCAATACCTGCTTTAGTTATAAAGACGAAGGAACTGTTATTTAGTCTGATTTTCGTCATGGAGTTGCAATTAGCGGCAATAAAACACTTATATATACGACATTAAAAGATTATGAAACCGCCAGAGATTTTATTGCAGCTTATCCTGCATTAATTGTAGATAGCAAAAAAGTAGTTATAACAGATGGAAAAGAATTAGATTATAAAGCCCGCAGGACTTGTATTGGATGGAATAAAAATAATTATTATATTGTAACCGTAGATTCTCCAGGTCTTGTTTATGCTGCCCTATAGCAAATTTTTCTTGAATTGAAAGTAGAATATGCTATTAATTTAGATGGAGGCGGATCTACTAGATTACTAATAGATGGGAAAAGAAAAACTTCTCAAATTTATGCAAGACCAGTTGATAATGTAATGTGTGTATATTTTAAGAAAGAACAAGAGGTAGTTCTTTACAGAGTTCAAGTAGGAGCATTTCTATCTAAAACCAATGCAGAGAATATGTTAAAGGAATTGGAAGAGAAAGGATTTAGCGGGTATGTCAAGAAAGTAGGAATTTTTTATAAAGTTCAATTAGGTGCTTTCTCTGTGAAATTAAATGCAGAAAGACTAAAAGATAAATTAAAATCTGCTGGATATAGCTCTTTCATTACAAAAAAATAAAAATGACTAATGCTCAAATTATTTGGAAATACTTTAAAGGCAAAGGTTTTAGTGATTGCGGAATTGCCGGTTTAATGGGTAATCTTTATGCCGAAAGTGGACTTAATTCTATTAACTTATAGAACACCTATGAAAAAAAATTAAAAATGACCGACGCAGGATATACCTCCGCAGTTGATGATGGAAGGTATAAAAACTTTGTAAAAGATGGAGCGGGATATGGATTGGCTCAATGGACATTTTGGAGTAGAAAACAAAATTTGCTTTAGTTCTGTCAAAGTCGAGGCAAATCCATTGGAGATTTAAATACTCAATTAGATTTTTTATATTAGGAGCTAATTACAAGTTTTTCTAGTTTAGTTAAAATTTTGATTTCTGCCACTTCTGTCACAGAAGCCTCTACCGCGGTATTACTCTAGTTTGAAAGACCTTCAGACTAGAGTTTTTCTATGCAACAAAAGAGGGCTAATTATGGTCAATAGTATTATAATAAATTTGCTAACATTTCAAATGTAATTGAAGGAGGTAATAAAATGAAATATAGCGATAGCAATAAACCACTTCAATGTATGATGACAAATAGCACTTGCTATAAACAAACACGCACCATGCAAGTTAAAGGAATCTTATGGCATAGTACTGGTGCAAATAATCCTAATTTAAAAAGATATGTATAGCCAAGCGATAATGATCCTAACTACACCAGTTTAATAAATAAATTAGGAAAAAATACTAGCAAGAATGACTGGAATCATATATCTGTTCAAGCTGGATTAAACTGTTGGATTGGTAAATTGGCTGATGGAACAGTAACAACAGTATAGACAATGCCATGGAATTATCGTCCTTGGGGATGCGGTTCTGGGTCTAAAGGTTCTTGTAATAATGGATGGATTCAGTTTGAAATTTGCGAAGATGGATTAAATGATGCAAATTATTTTAACAAAATTTATGAAGAGGCTTGTCAAATTACTGCTTATTTATGTAAAATGTATAACATAAATCCATTGGGAACCACTACTTTAAATGGTATCACCGTTCCGACTATTTTATGTCATGCTGATAGTCACAAGCTAGGATTAGGATCTAATCATGCAGATGTAAACCATTGGTTTCCAAAATTTGGAAAAAGCATGGAAACCGCAAGAACAGATGTTTATAATTTAATGTCAAATATCTAGGAGGATGATGAAGATATGACTGACGAGAAATTCGCTGAACTTATGAATACTTGGCTTACTAATAAAGCTAATGAAAAAGAAACTTGGGGCACCGATAATCTTGAATGGGCTAAAGCGAATGGGATTATGGCTGGAGACAGTGCTGGAAGAATGATGCCAAATAAATTCTGCACTAGATTAGAAACTGTAACTATGTTAAGAAGATTGGCTGAAAAGCTGGGTTTAAAATGAAAAAATTAGAATTTTCCAAAAAACTTATAAATGATATTCGTATGTTATTATGGGTCGTGACTGTGTCAGGTATCCTTTTGGCATTTATGTGTGTTTATATGGGATATTTAGGAACCCTTCCATGGATTAGTGCTCTTGTTGGTCTACCATGGAGCGCCCACGGAGTAGTTTGTTCTTTTTATTTAGCAATGGCTAAATCAGATCACAAAAAAGGCGGCATTACTTATGACCTAGCTTTAAAAGAAACTGAATTCAATTCTGCATATAACATCCCCGCAGAAGATTTTTCAGCCTCTAATGATATTCCCATTGATCTCGATGGTCCTATTTAATATAAAGGCTTAATGAGTTAAATACTCATTAAGCCTTTATTTGTTTGTAGTTTGATTTTTCTTAAAATATATGATATTATATATTAAGAAAATAAAAAGAATAAAAATAAAGGAGCATTTGTATTTATGACTATATATACTGATGGTTCTTGCTTAGGAAATCCCGGTCCAGGAGGTTTTGGGGTTATAGTAGTTGATGATAATGGTATTGTTATAGCTGCTTATACAGAGCGTGAACCTAAAACTACTAATAATAGAATGGAAATGTCTGCTATAATTTATGCTCTTGAAAACTATGGAGCTAAAGATGGAGATTTCTTTGCCCCTATTGTTTATAGCGATTCCGCTTATTGTGTAAATAGTTTTACTTCATGGATTAAAGGATGGAAAGCTAATGGTTGGACAAGAGCTGGAGGTAAAAAGCTAGAAAATCTTGATTTAATTAAGACCTATGATATGTTAAGCAAAGACTATAGAATTGATTTAAGAAAAATCAAAGGTCATGACGGAGAGCTTTATAATGAACTAGCTGATGCATTAGCTACTGGAAGAATGACCTCAGAAGAAATTTTAAGAGAGTATGGTGAATAAATGTCAGATAAGTTATATAATGAAAAAAGTATTGAGTCATTAAGTCCTCTAGAATTTACTCGTTTAAGACCTGGGGTATATTGTGGAGATACATCAACTTCTACTCAATTAGTAGTAGAGATTGTATCAAACTCGGTAGATGAATTTAGATTGGGTCACGGTAATGAAATAGACGTACAAATTAATGGTGCCAGAGTGTCTGTCAGCGATCATGGTCAAGGATTTATTCCTAATTCTTTTAGAGAAGATGGGAAAACAATTTTGGAAGCCGCATTTAGTGTATTAAATACCAGTGGTAAATATAGAGAAGATGGAACTTATGAGGGAACTTCTCTTGGTAGTTTTGGTATTGGTAGCAAACTTGCAACTTATCTTAGTCATGAATTAACTGTGTGGACATATAGAGATGGAGAAGGAGAACAAGTAAGATTCAAAGAGGGCATTTTTGAATCTAGAGATTCTTGTAAGGTTGATAAAAATGTTCATGGAACTTCTGTTTTCTGGATTGCAAGTGAAGAGTTTTTTACTGATCCAAAGCCAGACGCAAAAGCATTAAACTCCTTATTTAAAACTATTGTATGTCTCTGTCCGGGGCTAACTATCAAACTAGATGATAATGGAAAAAAGACAGAGTTCTTCTCTAAGAATGGTCTTATGGATTTGTTAGATGAAGGCGTTAAGGGAAAAGAGATTCTGAAAAATCGTTTCTCAATTAATTTTTCTGAAGGTAAAAATAAGTTGGATTTAGCTCTAACTTACACAAATAACTACTCTTCTACGATTGTTCCATATGTAAATACTGGTTTAACAGAAGCAGGTCCGCATATTACGCAAATTAAAACCCTTTTAACAAGAGAATTTAATAAATTCTTCCGAGAAAAAGGGTGGCTAAAAGATAAGGATGAAAATCTCTCTGGAGATGATTGCCAAGAAGGAATGTATCTTGTTTTTAATATTACAGCACCAAATATTGGATATGATGCTCAAGTAAAATCTCGTGTCACAAAACTAGATATGAAACCTTTTACACAAGCAATAGCAGAAGAGCTGCAATATTGGTTCACAACAAATGAAAAAGAAATTAAAAGTATCGCGGATAAAGCATTAAATGCTAGAAAAGCAAGAGAGGCAGCTCGTAAAGCAAGAGAGGCAGCAAGAGGAATAAAGACAAAGAAAGAAACCGGATTAAAAGCAAAAATGAAACTTAGTAATAAGTTTATTGATTGCGGAAATCGTAGTCCTAAAGATCGTAATCTCTTGCTTGTTGAGGGACTATCAGCAGGAGCTTCCGCAGTAGAAGCACGAAATCCTAAAACTGATTGCATTTATATGTTGCGAGGAAAGATTATCAGCCCATTAAAGACTGCTATTGATAAGCTGCTTTCTAACCAAGAAATGTCTGATATTATTAGGATCCTTGGTGGAGGTTTTGGTAAAGATTTTGATATTAGTAAATTAACTGTTGATAAAGTTGTAATCACGGCTGATGCAGATAGCGATGGTGCAGATATTGAATTAATGCTTATTACTTTCTTCTATACATATATGCGTCCTCTTATTGAAGCTGGTAAGTTATATAGAGCTGTAACTCCATTATATATTATTCGACAAAAAGGAAAAGAGTATTACTGTTATAGTGACAATGAACTTGAAGAGTGGAAAAAGAATCATAGCGGCAGTTATGATTTACTTAGAGCTAAGGGATTGGGAGAATTAAATCCAGAGGATCTGCAAAAAGTATGTTTTATGAATGAAAGATATAAACGAATTACTATTAGTGATGCCAAAGCTACCACAGAATTGCTCGAAATTTTGATGGGAAGCGCAGTTGAACCCCGCAAGCAATATATCTATGATAATGCAGAAGAATTAGGATTTAATTTTGAATGAGGAAGTGTATAAATGAGTAGTTTAATTACAGAAGTAGATATTCTTGATGAAGCAAAAAACACATTTTTAACATATGCAGAAGAGGTTTTAACTGATAGAGCCATTCCTGCGGCGGAGGATGGGCTGTTAAGCGCGCAAAGAAAAATCATTTGGACTATGGAAGATTATTTAAAGATGAATAATAAGAGTAAGACCAAAAAGTGTAATGCTATTGTTGGTTCTACTCTAGCCACCTCTTACTTTCATGGTGATATTGCTTGCTATGGTGTTCTTCGAAAGATGGCACAACCATTTTTAATGCGTTATCCTCTTATTACAGGACAAGGACAATTAGGAACTCAAGAAAATAATGATATGTTTTCTTCTTCTCGTTATACAGAGGCAAAACCTTCATTATTTGCTGATATAATGATGAATGATTACAAGAAAAATGTAGTTCCAATTAAAGAAACATATAATGGAGAATTTATGGAGCCAGTGATTTTACCAGCCCTTTTTCCAAATGCTATTTGCAATGGAAGACAAGCCATTGGCATTTCCATGGCCCATAATAGCGCTCCACATAATTTAACAGAAGTATGTAATGCAGCAATTGCTCTAATTCAAAAAGGCTCGCTCACTATTGATGAATTACTAACCTATATTCCTGGCCCAGATTTCCCTCTTGGCGGAACTGTTCTAAATATCAAGGATGTAAAGAGCGCGTTTAAAACGGGAAAATCCACAATCTCTTTGAAAATTCAAGGCGACTATGAAATTGATGGGCAAAAAATTATCTTTACAAGTATTCCTTATAGAACTTATCGAAATAAAATAAAAGAGCAAATAGAGAAGAATATTGAAACATTAAGTGAGATTATTGAAGATTTTGATGATGAATCAAATATCGGTAATAATAGGCTTGTATTTTATGTAAAAGATGGTGTTTCTGTATCTAAAGCATTAAATCAATTATTTGTATTAACTGACTTACAATCTTCTATTTCTTATAATATGAATTATATTGTAAATGGAACTCCTAGACTTTGCTCAATGATAGATTTATTACAGATTTATGTCAGCCATCAGGAAGATGTATTGATTAAAGCAACTCAGTTTGATAAGGAAAAAGCTGAGGCCCGCAAACATATTCTTGAGGGATTGATCGCTGCTGTTGATAAAATTGATGAAGTTATCAAAATTATTAAAAGTGCAAATAACACTAATGAAGCAAAGAAAGAACTAATTGCTTTCTTAGATGTAGATGATATTCAAGCTAAAGCTATTTTAGATATGAAACTTGGCAAATTAACTCGCATTGATAAACAAGAGTTAGTTGACGAGCTAAACGAAAAAATAGAATTTATAGCTAAGTGTAATGAGTTGTTAAATAATAAAGAAGTAAGGAATAATAAGTTAATTAAACTTATTACCGAACTTAAAGATACATATGGAGATGCTCGCCGCACAAAACTTATTAATACAGAAATCCCTAAACAAGAGAAAGAACAAGTAGTTGTAGAGCCAGAAGATTGCGTTGTTATTATTTCTAGTAAAGGCACAGTAAAAAGAATTGCGAAAAAAGCCTTTAAACCTCAAAAAAGAAATACTACTGGAATGAAAATTAATGACATTATAGCATTTTCTTCTGCTACAAATACACAAGATACTTTGATGATATTTTCATCAAAAGGAAAGATGTATAGACTGCTCGTGGATAATATTCCAGAAGGAAATAACAATTCTATTGGCGTACCCTTATCTACTTTGATTACTTTTGAAGATAATGAAACTCCTATGGCATATACTACTTTAACAAGAGATACAAATAAGAAGTTTATATTCTTTGCTACTAAAAAAGGAATAGTCAAAAAAGTTCCTCTGGAAGAATATGACGCAATGAAGAGAACTGGAATTGTATCAATTAAGTTAAAAGATGGTGATGAACTCGCCGCAGTAACTTTTATAAATCAAGAGGAAATGATACTTGTTACTAAAAATGGAATGACTATAAGATTTAATACCGCGGAAATGCCAATTTCTTCTAGAACCGCGCAAGGAGTAAAAGGAATGAATATATCCGATGATGATAGTATTATCGCTGCATTACCAATAAGCAATAATGCAGATTACCTTGCTATTATTTCAGAAGATGGTCTTGGAAAGAAAATTGAGCTAAAAGAGTTTAATAAACAAAACCGCGGTGGCAAAGGAGTATCATGTTACAAAGGAACAGTTGTCGGAGCAGAATTGGTGTCTGATGATAATGATATTTTAATTTCTGGTAATAAGAGTTCTATTGTCGTTAGTGTAAAAGATTTTCCCAAGCTATCAAGAATTTCTATGGGAAATATAATGATAAAAAATAATGATAAGATTATTTCAGTAGCCAAGATTTAAAGATAAGAGTGGTTTTACCACTCTTATCTTTAGTTGATTTTTCTTTTTTATTATTATAATATATTTATATAAAGAGAAAAAAAATGAGGTTTTATATGATTGATAAATTAAAAAATTCTACTCTTATTAAATTCATACTAGTTGACATTCTTCTTGTCTTCGTTTTAGCTATGACAATATTTTTACCAATCATCTTATGTTTTACTGTTAGTCCTTGGTTTTTATTTTTATATGCCATTCCTATAGGAATTTACTTTGGATATAAAGAATATAAGGAGTTTGATAAATAATGTATCCTGAAGCTAAAATGATAGATGCTATGAAGGTGTGGAAATTACCTGCTGGTAAAGAATCTATGCTTTCTGAAATGTGCCAATCTGGAGATTATTTTCTCGAAGAAAAAATTGATGGATATTGGTATGAGTTTGAAAAGACAGATAACTACAGTTATCTATTTTCTCGTAATACAAGTACAACAACTGGATTACTCTCTGAAAAAGGTGCAAATGTGCCTCATATTATTGAAGCCTTAAATTGTATGCCATCAAATACAATTTTAATTGGCGAGATTTATTATCCTGGAGGGACATCTAAAACAGTAACAAGCATAATGGGATGCCTACCAGATTTAGCTATCAAAAGGCAAAAAGATAATCCTATTCATTATTATATACATGATATAATTGAATATGATAATATTAATTTAGTAAATGTCGGTGCAGAAGATAGATATAAAATCCTTGCGGCAGTATGGGAAAAACATAATTTATCACAATATAGTTTCTTGCGGCTAGCAGTAAAAGTAGACACTAATCTTGAAGAAGAAATCTCTCGAATCTTGAAAAGTGGAGGCGAAGGCGCGGTTTTAAAGAAAAGGGATTATCCTTATACTCCTGGAAAACGTCCCGCTTGGTCTACAATTAAAATTAAACAGATGGATTCTATTGATTTAATCTGCATAGGTTTTTGTCCTCCAACAAAAGAATATACAGGAAAAGAGATAGATACATGGGAGTATTGGGCTATTGAAAAACAAGGCGAGAATGGAGTATGGGTAGAACAAGAAAAAATAAATTCCTATAAAGCAATTAGATCTCCCGATTATAGAACAATCCCTATTAGTAGATACTATTTCTATGGATGGAATACAGCAATTAAAGTTGGCGCTTATGATAATCAAGGCAAACTAATAGAATTAGGTACTGTTAGTTCTGGTCTAACTGATGACATGAAGCGCGATATGACTGAAAATCCGCAGAACTATCTTAATAAAGTTGTTTCTCTTGATTGCATGTCTATTGATAAAAAAGAACATACATTAAGACACCCAGTATTAAAGTTGTGGAGAGAAGATAAAGATACAAAAGATTGTATTATAGATGAAATTTTCTCATAAAATCTAACTTTGCTGAGATATTTACCTAAAATTCTTGACTTAAAAAAATATTTTAGATATAATATATATGTAATTCAGGGATAAAGGATAGAAATTATATGACCCGAAAATAGATGAAAAAGCTCGCTCAAGAACTTTATAAATGTGAGCAAATTCACCAAAATGAAACTTCCTCAAAGGAAGAAAAATCCCGAGCCGATAATCGAATTATGCAGATTACCAATCAAATTATGTCATTAAGCGACGGGATAAATATTATGCTAGAAATTGACACTATGGTTCAAGATTTAGCAACAAATTAAATTAAAATAAATTTATTATTAAAGGAGAATGTCTACTATGGCAGCTATGAAAGAAAATACTCGTAAGGTTTTAGATTATTTAAAGGAGCATAATGGTGAAAATTTAACAGCGGCAGATGTTGCTGAAGCTCTTGGACTTGAGAAGCGTCAAGTTGATGGTATTTTTACTTCTGCTTTCCAACGCAAGGGACTTGGAGAGCGCGTTCCTGATGAGGTAACTCTTGAAGATGGTTCTCATCAGAAGGTAAAGTATCTCCATTTAACTCAAAGCGGGCTAGATCTCGACCCAGACGCTCAAGAGTAATTTTGTTCGGGGAGAGGTTAACTCTCCCCGAATTTTTTAAATATGATTATAGGGTTATTATTAATTACTATAATCGGGTTAATAATTTATATCTATTATCTCAAGAAACAAGAGCATCAAATAATTGAAGTTAATATAGATAATTAGAGGAAAAACTCCGAGATAGAATAGGAAATAAAACATAATAGAGAAGTATTATCTAATATAAAAGAAAATATATACTCTGAAAATGAAATTCTTTCTTCTCTAGTAAAATCTTAGGAAGAAATGCGGGAAAATGCACAAAAGCAAGCTGATGAGGCATACTAGATTCGCATTTCCGCACTTTTAAAATCCTATGAAGAAAAAGAAAATGAGCTTACTATGACTTTTGATGCTAAAAGTCAAGATTTATCAAATAAAATTTCTATCGAATCCAGTAAATTAGCGGATTTACAAGCTAAACAACTTGCTTATATTTAGGCTCAACTAAGATAGGAAGAGATTGACTCTAATCAAGATTACTATCGTTTAGCTCTTGATGAAATTGATATAAATGATATTACATTATTGCGTGAGTTGCAACCTAGATTTGTCAAAAAAGAAAGCATAGATAAGTTAATATGGGAAGTGTATTATAAACCAGCTTATGATATATTAACAGCTCGGTTATTCCCAAAAGCAATTAAATATTGTGGGATTTATAGGATAACTGATTTGACCACTGGGAAATCCTATATAGGATAGTCAGTTGATATAAAAGAACGTTTTAGACAACATATTAAATCTGCTTTAACTTACGGAAAAGCAACCAATAAACTATATTCTACCATGTAGAAATCTGGAGTTCATAATTTTACCTTTGAGATTTTAGAAGAAGTTTCAAGGGAAAATTTAAATGAGAGAGAAACTTATTGGATTGAGTTTTATAAAACGAAAGATTTTGGTTTAAATACTACTCGCGGAGGATCTTAATGTTTAGAATTATTGGTAACAGATGTACTGGAAAAACCTATCAACTAATGCAATATGCTAAAGATAATGATGCTATTTTTGTATGTAGCAATCCACGCTCAATGAGAATTAAAGCAGAACAATATGGAATTATTGGACTAAATTGTATTAGTTATTCTGAATTTCTAAAAAGTAGAGATTTGAAGGAAAAATTCGTAATTGATGAAGTAGAGATATTATTGCGATTAATAAATCCTTGTATGGAACTTATTGGATATAATTTAAGTGAGGAATAATATGAAAATTATTAAGCCAGATGTTGAACTGATTACACCTATTGACGGTGAGATAATTCTTAAACGAATTGAACAGTGCGGTAGAGTTTGTTATAAATCTGAAGATAAGATTACAGAAGATAGTGCTGTAAAATTTGTTTAGAATATTATTAAAAGAGGACATGAAGCAGTCCTCGAGCATTGCTCTTTTACTCTTAAATTTATTTGCGATAGAGGTGTTAGCCATGAAATTGTTCGTCATAGATTGGCTGCCTATTGTCAAGAATCTACAAGATATTGCAATTATTCGAAAGACGGGTTCGGAAATGAAATTACTGTTATTGAACCCTGTTTCTTAATCAAGAGCAATCCAGCTTACGATCATTGGTATAATGCCTGCCAAAATGCGGAAGAGGAATATTTTAATATGCTCTCTACTGGATGCACACCCCAAGAAGCAAGAGCAGTTCTACCTAATAGTTTAAAAACAGAAGTAGTTATGACTGCGGATTTGCGGGAATGGCGGCATTTCTTCAAGCTTCGCTGCTCTCCAGCCGCCCATCCGCAAATGAGAGAAGTAGCAATTATTGCACTTAATAAAGTCAAGGAAAAAATCCCTGTAATCTTTGATGATATTGCTCTTGATTGACAATCTTTATTTTATATGTTATTATATTTATATAAAATAAAGAGGAAAATGATATGAACAAATGTGAGACTTTTTTAAATTATTTTGATTGGCTTATAGCTAATTGTAAAGAACCTGTTATTATCCCGGATGAAGTAAAAGAATTTTATGATATTCTTCGTTCACAACAAGACAAGCATATTGATAAACCTCTTTTTACTGAAACTGGATTTCAAATCCTTGAGTATTTTCAAAATAGTAATGCTAAATCTTTAAAAGCAAAAGATATAGCTGATGGGATGGAGATTTCTTCCAGAAAAGTTTCTGGTTCTATTAGAAAGTTAGTTTCTGATGGTTTTGTTGAGAAGTTTAGTTCTAATCCTGTGGTTTATACCCTGACCGAAAAAGGTAAAAATTTTGATATTGAAAAGTATAGAGGAGAGTTAAATAATGAAAAAGAAAATGATTAATGCTACTCATATTGAAGGGTATGTCTATGAGCATAAGCTCGAAAAGAAAATTTCTGGAGAAAATTCTAAAAATCCTGGAACAGAGTTTATTAACGGTATTTTAAGAATTGCAACCGATGATGAAATGCTAAATGTAGTTGATGTTCATTTTAGTTATGTAACTGAGACTACTAAAAACGGAAAAGCAAATTCTACCTATGGAGTTCTTTTGAATATTATTGAGGGAAAGATTGGCTCTGTAATGGAGCATGGTAAAGAAAACGCAGGAAAGCTCCGTATTGATTCTGCTATTGGTCTAAATGAGTGGTATGATAATAATACTACTGGTCACCCTCTTGTAAGTGTAAAAAGAAATGAGGGTGGGTTTGTCCATGTGACTCAGGAGCTCGCGGAAGAAAAGAATCGTGCAACATTTGATACTGATATGGTTATTACTAATGTAATTCGTACAGAAGCTGATGAAGAGCGCGATTTACCTGAAAAGGTAACTGTAAAAGGGTGCATTTTTGATTTCCGTGGATCTCTACTTCCTGTTGAATTTAATGTATATACTCCTTATGCACCAGAAAAGGCTCTTGATTATTTTGAGAATCTTGGAGCAACTTCTAGTTCTCCAGTATTTACTAGAGTACAAGGTGTTCAAATTTCTAAGACAGTAATTCGCAAAATTGAAGAAGAAAGTGCTTTTGGTGATACAAAGGTAAAAGAGGTTCGTAACTCTCAGCGAGATTTTGTAATTAACTGGGCACAACCTGAAACTTATGCGTGGGATAGCGAAGAGACTCTTCTTGTTTCTGAACTTAATGAAAAGATGGCTGCTCGCGAAGTTACTCTTGCAGAAATTAAAAAGCGTCAAGACGAGTATCAGGCTACAAAGGGTAACGCACTTAGCGGTACTTCTACTTCCGCTCCTGCAAAGGGAGAATATAAATTCTAAGAAAGGGAGATTTTCTCCCTTTCTTTCCCAATTAATTTTAGAAGGAGCGATTAATAAATGAGTTTATTAGATATTAAACCACATGAAGTATCAAGAGATTTAAGAGGTTATTCAGTATTTTTCTATGGGGATCCAAAGTCTGGCAAAACAACTATTGCTAGTAAGTTTCCAAAAGCGCTACTACTTGCTTTTGAGAAAGGTTATAATGCCTTGCCAGGAGTATATGCTCAACCAATCAATAGTTGGGGTGAATTTAAGAAACTTTTTAGTGAATTAAAAACTCCAGAAGTTCAAGAAAAATTCCAAACTATTGTAATTGATACAGCAGATATTGCATATGGCTATTGTGAGAAGTTTATTTGCGGACGCGAGGCTGTTGATACTATCGGTGATATTCCTTATGGAAAGGGATACGCACTTGTTAGTACAGAATTTGATGAAGCAATTCGTAAAATTCTACAACTTAATTATGGTCTTATTTTGATTTCTCATGCCAAAGCAAAGACAGAAAAAAACGCAAAAGGAGAAGATGTTGCTTCTCAAATTGTACCAACTCTTGATAATAGAGGTAGATTAATTTGTGAGAGAACTTGTGATATTATTGGTTATTCTCGTTCTGTAACCAATGAATCTGGAGGCACAGAAACTCGTCTCTTTATGCGCGGAACTCCGCAATATGTTGCCGGTTCAAGATTTAAGTATGTTCCAGAATCTATTGAATTTACATATGATAATCTTGTAAAAGCAATTTCTGATGCTATTGATAAGCAAGCAGAAGAAACTGGTGGCAAGTATATTACAGATGAGGCAACACAAGTTGTCACAGAAGATGTTACTTATGATTTTGATTATCTAATGACAAGATTTAATGATTTAGTTGGAAATCTTATGTCAGAAAATCAATCCAATGCAGTTAAAATTACTGCTATTGTTGATAAATTTTTAGGTAAAGGGAAAAAAGTTGGAGACTGTACTCCCGAACAGTCTGAACAATTGGATCTAATTATTCATGAATTAGAAGACTTAATTAAGACCTAAATGAAAGGAAGGAGAGTATCAAGGATATTTCTCCTTCCTTGATTTTTTATCTAAAATATGATATTATATTTATATAAGGTTATAAAGAAAGGAGCGTAATGTATGGCGAAACACATGGTAAAATGTTTTTACTGTGGAGAAGTATTTGATGCATCAACCACCCCATACGTTAAACCAAACTCAAGACGTTACGCTCATAAAACTTGTGCGCAAACGGCAGAAGAAAATAAAACTCAAGAAGAAAAAGATAAAGAATTATTAGAAAAATATATAAAGGATTTATTTGGAATTAATTGTATCTCCCCAAAAATTAAAAAACAAATAGAAACTTTTAAAAAAGATAGAAATTATTCATATACAGGGATATATAAAACATTAAAATATTTTTTTGAGATAAAAGGAAATTCTATTGAAAAGGCCAATGGTGGAATTGGTATTGTTCCTTTTGTTTATGATGAAGCATATCTATATTGGAGAGCATTGTGGGAAGCAAGAGAAAGAAATGAGCAGGTAGATATAAAAGAATTTATTTTGCCTGTAAGAGAAGTTCATATAGAACCTCCTCAGCGACAACCAATGAAACATATACGAAAGCTATTTACTTTCTTAAATGAGGAGGAAACACATGAAGAGTAACTATGTAGATACAGCAGCAATTACTCAAATAATTGGGTGTGTATTTAATAATGCCTCTATTCTTGATGATGCAGATAAATATATAATTCATGAAGATGATTTTCAAGAGGATTTTCACAAAATTATCTTTGGGAGTATCTATAATATTCATCTAACAGGCAGTAAAGTCAATATTGATGCAATTATAGATTATTTAGCGAATAGACCCAAATTTGATGCTATATTTAAACAAAATAAAGGTGTAGATTATCTTCTTGAAGCATCACAAAACGCTCAATAGGATACTTTTAATTACTACTATAATAGATTAAAAAAATTTACTCTATTAAGGGCATATAATAATTTTGGCCTTGATGTAACCTATCTTTACGATCCAAATAATATTCTTGATACTAAAAAGAGACAAATGCAAGAAGATTGGTTAGATAATACAAGTTTAGTTGAAATAGCTCATGCTATTGATGTAAAAATAGATGAAATCAAGAGTAAATATATTGAAGATGATTTAGGATTAGGGTATCAAGCCGGAGACGGAATCGACGATTTAATCAGTGATTTAGAACAACATCCAGAAGTCGGTATTCCTTTATATGGCCCATTGATTAATACAGTAACAAGAGGCGCAAGATTGCGAAAATTTTATTTGCGGTCAGCCGCTACAGGAACCGGAAAAACTAGATCAATGATCGCGGACGCTTGCAATTTTGCGTGTAATGAAATCTATCATGATCAATTTGGTTGGATCAAAAATGGAACTTCTCAACCAACCTTATTTATTGCAACGGAGCAAGATAAAGGAGAAGTGCAAACTATGATGTTAGCATTTCTTTCTGATGTAAATGAAGAACATATCTTGAATGGCCAATATTTTGATGGAGAAAAGGATCGAGTTCTCAAAGCCGCGGAAATTATTAAAAGAAGTCCGATTTGGATTGAAGAATTGCCGGATTTTTCTTTGCAAGATGTAGAAAATAAGATAAAAAAGAATATCCGTGAACACGAAGTTAAGTATGTTTTATTCGATTATTTACAAACATCTCTTAAGATTCTTGAAGAAATTAGTAAGAAATCTGGCGGAGTTAAATTAAGAGAAGATAATATCTTATTCATGCTTTCCGCAAGATTAAAAGATTTAGCAAATAAATATGGTATATTTATTATGTCTGCAACTCAATTAAATGCAGATTATTAGAATAGTGAAACACCAGACCAAAATTTGTTGCGTGGAGCTAAAAGTATTGCAGATAGAATTGATGTTGGCATGATTCTTCTTGGAGTTACAGATGAAGATTTGGTAAAACTTGATCCAATACTTGATAGCAATAAAAATCTTCTTCGTCCTAATTTAAAATTATCTATTTATAAGAATAGACGAGGATCATATAAAGGAGTTTATCTATGGTGTTCAGCAAATTTAGGTACTTGTCGTATATTACCACAATTCTGTACTAATTGGAGACATGAAATGATTAGTATTGAAGATATTAGAGTAATTGTAGATGAAGGTCCTGCGGCATGGGAAAAATAATTTTGGAGGAATTAATATGAAAAACAATCAATCTTTAGAGTATCGTATGAGTAAAAAAATGTTTAATGCTATGCTTGCCGATAGAAGCGAGACGGAGAAGAAACAAAATCCTAAAGATTATGTTGCAAAAGTAATTAATGAGCAATTTGGTCTTAAAGGAACTGTAACAAATGTTTCCGTATATGATGCTTAATTATGTCACGCTATTATGATAAAGATGAACTAAAAGGAAAATTAGAGTTAGAACAAATTTATGATTTAATTGAAGCATGGGGCGGTGAGCCTGAATATGTAGATGGTGGGCTCATCTCCCAAACTATATGTCATAATCTTCCAGGAGAGGGATCAAGAAAGTTATATTATTACGAAAATACAAAACTTTTTAGATGTTATACTGGATGTATAGATCCTACTTTTGATATATTTGATTTATGTATAAAGGTTAAAAAAAAGCAAGAAGGTAAAAAGTGGGAACTATATAATGCTATGGATTATATAGCTGGATATTTTGGTTTTGATGGAATAGAACTAGAAGATGAAGAAAAAGAATTAGAAGATTGGGATATCTTTAAAAGACATAATATTCAGTTACCAAAACCTAAACAGCCTATTTGCTTGAAGGAATATAATCCGATTATTCTTACTCGATTTTCTTATCCTAGAATTGCTGGATGGGAAGCAGAAGGAATCTTACCCTAGGTTAGTAAAAGAAATTTTATTGGGTATTATCCGGGAGGAGGACAAATAACAATTCCTCACTTTGATATTAATAATAGATTAGTAGGAATTAGGGGAAGAACATTATCTTCTGAAGATGCAGAAAGATATGGAAAATATAGACCTCTTATGGTGAACAGACAATTATATAATCATCCTTTAAGTATGAATTTATATAATTTAAACCATAGCAAAGAGAATATAAGAAAAGTAAAAGCTGCAATTATATTTGAATCTGAAAAGAGTTGTCTTATGTATCAGTCTTACTATGGGTACGATAATGATATATCTGTAGCTTGTTGTGGAAGTAGTATATCTAGTTATCATATAGATTTACTTAAATCTTTAGGAGTTAATGAAATCATAGTTGCTTTTGATAGACAATTTGTCGAAATTAGCGATGATGAATTTAAGAGATTGAAAGCAAAGTTAATTCATATATATAACAAATATAGTAAGAATGTACGCATATCTGCTATCTTTGACAAACGAATGATTTTGCCATATAAAGCAAGTCCTATAGACAAGGGACCGCAGATTTTTGAAGAGTTATTAAATGAAAGGATAATTCCTTATGAGTAAAGAGATTTTAAATCTAGTACCTGCTATTAGAGCAATAGAAAAAGAAATAGGAAAATTAGCAGATGATTATAATAAGAGAATACAACCCTATTTTGACAGTTTAGAGAAACTTAGAGAAATTAATCAAGCATGTGAGTACTGTAACGGAACTGGTCATGTTTTAAGATCTAGATCTTGCGCGGAAGATGATAGGCCAGATCCAAACGATCTTAATGACTATATAAAATGTAGAGCTTGCAAAGGAACTGGATTATCACATAATAAGGAGAGTGATTAAAGATTGGAATATTTATTAATTAACCCAAGAAATTAGGATTATAGTGCTTTAGAGTAGGTATTAGTTAACAGAGGTATTAAATATGGTGATATATAGCATTATTTAACAGTATCAGAAAAAGATAATTTATCTCCCTTACTTCTTAATAATATTGAAAGCGCTGCTAAGCTAATTATTAAGCACATTTTAAAAGACGACTCTTATATTTATGTCTAGGTAGATAGCGACTGCGATGGTTACACCTCTTCTGCATTATTGCTAAATTATCTTCATGCGCAGTTTCCCTCTGCAATTAACAAGTTTGTTTATAACTTCCATTCTGGTAAAATTCATGGAATAAAACCAGAATTAATCCCCGATAATATTTCTCTTGTTATTGCACCGGATTCAAGCTCTAACGACTATCAAGAGCATAAAGAATTGGCTAATCGCGGAATTGATGTATTAGTTATAGACCATCACTTAGCTGATAAAATATCTGAATACGCCTGTGTTGTTAATAATCAGTTATGCGATTATCCAACAAAATCGTTATCTGGTGTAGGAGTAGTTTATAAATTGTGTTAGTATATGGATAGTATTTGCGGAACTGCCTATGCGGACAATTACCTTGATATTGTAGCCACCGGTCTTGTAGGAGATATGATGGATATTAGAGATTTTGAAACTCATTATCTTATTCAATAGGGGCTACAGAGGTCAAGTCTCCGCAATCCTTTTATTAAAGGTATGGCTGATAAAAATGCTTACTAGTTAGGCAGAGGAGATTTATCTCCTATTGGAGTAGCGTTTTATATTGTTCCTCTTGTTAATGCCATTACTCGTATGGGTACTCAAGATGAAAAGTAGATTTTATTTGAAAGTATGCTTGAATGGAAAGCATATGATCTTATTCCTTCTACTAAACGAGGATGTAAAGGGCAAGAGGAAACTAGATTAGAGCAAGCATTAAGAGTTTGCACTAATGTTAAGAATCGTTAGACTAGAACTAGAGATGCCGAAGTTGAACAAATAGAGAATATTATTCAAGAAAAAAATCTATTATAGCATAAACTTTTAGTAATTAAACTAGAAGATATGTAGGTTGATAGAGGTATTACTGGTTTAATTGCTAATGAATTAATGAGTAAGTATAAGCGCCCCGTTATTCTCTTATCAAAGACTGTAAACAATGAACAAGATGCTTGGGAAGGATCAGCTAGAGGATACGAAAAGTCTAAATTAAATGATTTTAGACAATTTGTAAGAGATTCAAATTTAGTCTTTTTAGCTGAGGGGCACGCAAATGCTTTTGGCTTTGGCATTTATGAAAAAGATTTTGAAGATTTTATTACATGGTCAGACAATCAATTAAAAGATATAGAATTTTCGCCAAGCTATAAGGTAGATTTTATTTACTCTATGTCAGATATTAATTCTAAAGATATATTAGAACTAGGCAATTCTAAGTATCTTTGGGGATAGAATATCGACGAACCGCTAATTGCGGTAGAAAATGTTGCAGTAACAAATGACATGATTAGTCTTATGTCACGAGACAAGAATCCTACTTTGAAGATTCAATTACCAAATGGAGTTACTTGCATCAAGTTTAAATCAAGCGAAGAGGAGCTAGAAGATTTATCTAGCGAATTAGGTTGCGTGAGTATAAATTTGATTGGTAAACCAGAAGTAAATAGATACTTCGGTAGTGTGACACCACAAATTATTATTACAGATTATGAAATTATAAGTAGATAGAAGTATTACTTTTAATGATTGCGCAACCTCTTACTAAAGGAGGAAACAATCACAATGAGACGTTTTATGAGTATTATACTAAGTTTAATCATTTTATTATCTATAATGTGTAGTTGCAACAGCCCATTTATTTCTGTTGCATCAGCATATTCAGTTCAGTATAACAGCAATACAAGTTATACCTATAATGATTTAGATACATTGATTGAGCTTATTGCGGAACAAATTTCTAACATGAATGCCGCACATCAAATGGCTGATGCCGCTAGGCAATTAGGTTATTCTGAAAACCATGATGTTATTGAGTTAGCCGTAAATGAATATGATAAAGCTAATGAATTAAGACAATCCTATCAAAACGTATATGATAACCTCATGGAACACTGGCATCAAAAGGAGAAAGAGTACCCGGTAGCAACATATATATGGAGCTATTTCAAAAACCTAGGTTATAATAATCAAGTTTGTGCTGGAATACTTGGTAATATAATGACTGAAGTTGGTGGTAATACCTTGAACATTCAATATGAATTAGGTAATTCTTCATATTATGGAATGTGTCAATGGAATAAGGCGTATTCTGAGGTTTGGGGAGCCTCATTAGAAGAGCAATGCAATTATTTGGAAAATACTATTGAATATGAGTTTAATACATTCGGTCATGCCTATAAGAGAGGGTTTGATTACGAAGATTTTCTAAATATGACAAGTATAACTGATGCTGCTTTAGCGTTCGCGAAATGCTATGAAAGATGCGGTTCTGGAAGTTATACAGTACGACAAAATAATGCGATAATCGCATATAATTATTTTGTAAGTTAAAATAAAATATCTGCGGGCTGGCCGGAACCTAGACGACCGTCCGCAGAAACTAAAATTGGTTTTACTATTTTTTGAGGTAAAATATGGAAGAATTAAAACAAACTATAAAATTTTTAGATTCTATTCAAATAGATAAGTATATAATAGGTTATATGGATATACATGATATTATGGATAGAATAGAAGATGATTATGGTGCATTTTTAGAAGATCATCCTATTTTTGAAGGATATGTTTTTAATTGGATGACTTCTGATGAATTTGCTGATTATTTAAGGAAAAAGGGTTATAGAGTTCAAGAAAATATTAGTTATGAGGTTTGGAAAAATGGAATTAACTCGTAAACAAGAGGAAGGATTGCGCATTGCAATAGATAGATATAATCACAACGAGCCCTATACTGTAATAGCGGGTTACGCAGGTACTGGAAAAAGTACCTTGATTAATTTTATTATAGCAGCTCTTGAGGTAGATCCAGAAGAAGAAGTTGCATATATTACTTTTACAGGAAAAGCCTCAGAGGTATTGCGAGAAAAAGGTTGCCATAATGCTATGACCGCGCATAAATTGTTATATTATAGTAAGCAAATGCCAAATGGTAAATTTTTCTATAAACCAAGGACTGTTCTTGAAAAGCCTTATAGAGTAATTGTTGTAGATGAAGTAAGTATGCTTCCTAAAGATATGTGGGATTTGCTTTTAAGTCATAATATCTATGTAATAGCTTGCGGAGATCCTTTTCAGATTCCTCCAATAGATAAGAAACAAGATAATCATATTTTGGATAATCCGCATATTTTTCTTGATGAAGTAATGCGTCAAGCAAAAGAAAGTGATATTATTTGCCTTAGCATGGATATTAGAGAAGGAAAGAGATTATCTCCTTTTAGCGGTCATGACGCTCAAGTTTTTAAGAAAAATGATCTGTGCGATGGAATGTATTTTTGGGCAGACTAGATTCTTGTATCTACCAATAAAAGTAGGTATGATATTAATTCTTATATTAGAGATGATTTAGGCAGAGGATTTGAGCCAGAAATAGACGATAAGATTATTTGTTTGCGGAACTGTTGGGATACTTGCTCTGAAAAACATGAAAATCCACTCATAAATGGCTCTGTTGGATATATTAAAACTAAAAGAATGGAATCTATTGATTATATCCTCGCTGGAAAGTTAGTATCTGCTCCTGTTTTATTTGCAGATATTGAAACAACAAATGATACATATAGAGAAGTTGGTATTGACTATACCGCTTTAACTACTGGAGAAAAGTTTTTTACTCCTCAACAAGAATATTTAATTAGGAGAAATAAAGAAAATCCAGATCTCCCTATTGAGTTTAATTTTGGTTATGCAATTACTGGACATAGAGCGCAAGGTTCACAATGGGATAAGGTTTTAGTATTAGAAGAATCATTTCCATTTGATAAAATTGAACACGCTAGATGGATATATACTACAGTTACAAGGGCCATTGAAAAACTTACATTGATATTAAAGAATTAATATGCTATAATGTAAGTATAAAGAAAATAAGAGAGGTATAATTATGGGTATGTACTTTAACAATCATGCGCATACGGAGTTTAGTAACTTGCGTTTGCTAGATTGTATAAATAAACCTGAGGCACTGATTGATAAAGCTATTGAAGTCGGATTGACGGGAATTGCTATCACAGACCACGAAAGCCTTTCGGCGCATATGAGAGTAAATAAATATGCAAAGAAAATTAGGGAGCAAAATCCCGATTTTACGATTGCATTAGGAAATGAGATTTATTTAACTGATACAAGAGATTTAGGACAAAAGTATTATCACTTTATCCTAATCGCGAAAGATAAAGAAGGATATAGAGGACTAAAGGAGTTATCCTCTATTGCTTGGATGAATGGATATTATGACCGTAGAATGGAACGCGTTCCTTTGCTTAAATCTGAGCTTAAAGATGTAATGTAGAGATTTAAGGGTCATATTATTGGGACTACTGCTTGTATTGGTGGAGAACTTGGTAGTTCCATTTTAAATCTTCATAATTGTGAAGAAATTAAAGATGAAATTAACGCACAGAGATACCATAATCAAATTGTTGATTTTATGACATTCTGCATTGATGTATTTGGTAAAGATGATTTTTACATTGAATGTGCTCCCGCTTCTTATCCAGATCAAATTATCGCAAATAAAAGAATGTTAAGTATCTCTGAGGCTTTTAATATAAATATGTGTATTGGAACAGATGCGCATTACTTAACAAAAGAAGATAGATATGTTCATAAAGCGTATCTTAATTCTAAAGGTGGAGAACGAGAGGTTGATAGTTTCTATGAGTTTACTCATTTGATGGATGAACAAGAAACTAGAGAACTTCTTAGATTAAGCTATGACGAAGGCATAATTGATTGGATTTTTAAATGCTCAAACGAAATGAAAGATAAAATTGAATTTTATTCTCTTGAACGTCATCAATCAATTCCAGAAGTAGAAGTAACAGATTATAAAAAAGGGTTTGTACCATATCAGTGGGAAGATAAATATCCTGTTCTATCTAGTTTGATTTGGAGCGATAATATTCAAGAAAGATATTGGGTAAATGAATGTATTATTGCTTTGCAGAAAAAAGGTTTATTTAATGATCCTAGATATCTTGAAAGATTAGAAGAAGAAGCAAGAGTAAAGAGGGTGATTGGAGAAAAACTAGGAACTTGTATGTTCGCATATCCAAATACTCTAAAACACTATGTAGATTTGTTCTGGAATTGCGGAAGTACCGTAGGCGCGGGGCGAGGATCAGCTTGTGCTGCTTTGAACCATTATCTTCTTGGAATCACTCAACTAGATCCGATTGAATGGGATCTTCCTTTCTGGCGCTATATTAACGATGAAAGAACTGAACTTGGTGATATTGATCTAGATTTGGCACCATCAAAGATTCAAAAGATTTTCGCGGAGATTAGAAAAGAACGAGGAGAACTTGGCTTAGTACAAGTTTGTACTTTTGGCACAGAAGGAACTAAATCTGCGATTTTAACAGCCTGTCGAGGCTATCGTTCAGAAGATTATCCTGACGGGATTGATGTAGATATGGCTCAATATATGAGTTCTCTTATTCCACAAGAAAGAGGTTTTCTATGGCCCATTGAGGATGTGGTTAATGGTAATCCAGAAAAAGGTCGCAAATCTGTTTCAGTTTTTGTGAATACTGTGAATCAGTATCCTGGATTACTAGATATTATTACTAGAATTCAAGGACTAGTAAATAAACGTTCGAGTCACGCTTCTGGGGTAATCTTATTTGATCAAAATATTTTTGATACAGCCGCGGTAATGAGAACTCCAAAAGGAGCATTAATTACTCAATGGGATCTTCATGATCAAGAAGCCGCTGGATCTGTCAAGTACGATTTCTTGCTTACAGCAGTACAGGATATTATTATTCAAACTATTGAGCTATTGCAAAAAGATGGCGCTATTGAAAAAGATTTAACATTGCGTGAAGTCTATAATAAATACCTTCATCCATCTGTCCTCCCGCAAGACGATAAAAAAATGTGGGATGCTCTTGCCAATGGAGATGTTCTTGGCTGTTTCCAATTTGATTCTAGTGTTGGCGCTCAAGCAGCAAAAAAGATTAAGCCTCAAAATCCGCACGAAATGGCGGACGCTAATGGATTGATGAGACTAATGACTGCGGAAAAGGGTGCAGAAACTCCAATGGAGAAGTATGTTCGTTTTAAAAATAATATTTCTCTTTGGTATAAAGAAATGGATCAGCAGGGTTTAACAAAAGAAGAACAAAAAATTCTTGAACCTCATTTCTTACGTTCTTATGGTGTGCCTCCCAGCCAAGAACAAATGATGACTATGCTTCAAGACCCAAATATTTGCGGATTTACGTTAGCTGAAGCTAATACTGCAAGAAAAATAGTTGGTAAGAAGCAAATGAACAAAATTCCAGAATTAAGAGAAAAAGTTTTAAATTCTGCAAAGTCTCCAGCATTAGGGCAATATGTATGGAATTATGGCATCGGCCCGCAAATGGGCTATAGTTTCTCTATTATCCATGCTCTTGCTTATAGCTTTATTGGTATGCAAACTCTTTATCTTGCTACCCATTTTAATCCAGTATATTGGAATACAGCATATCTTATTGTCAATAGCGGTGCCATTAATGAAGAAGAAGGAGAACAATCAGATTATACCAAGATTGCTAAAGCCATTGGAGAAATTCGTAATGCTGGTATAAAAGTGTCTTTGGTTGACATTAATCATTCTGATTTTGGTTTTAAACCAGATGTTGAACATAATCAAATCTTGTTTGGTTTAAAAGGGTTATCTAATGTAAACAATGATTTAATTAAAACCATTGTTGATAATCGCCCCTATGTATCTTTAATTGATTTCTTTAATAAAGTACATCCAAATAAACAAGCAATGATTTCTTTAATTAAGGGCGGAGGATTTGATCAGTTTCATCCTAGGATGGAAGCAATGATTCAATATATATGGATTACCTGTGATAAAAAGAAAAGAATTACTTTACAAAATCTACCTGGGTTAATGAGATATAATCTCATTCCTGATGATGAAAAATTTGTAATGCCCAAAAGAGTTTACGAATTTAATAGATATTTAAAGGCAGAATGTAAAGACCCATATAATGCAGGTAAGTATAAGCTAGATGAAAGAGCAATAACTTTCTTAGTTGAAATTGATTGCGAAAAACTGCTTGAAACAGACAATTTAGTTTGGTATATTGATATAAAATCTTGGGATAAGGTTTATCAAAGTTACATGGATGTATTTAGAGCATGGATTGCAGAAAACAAAGAAAAGATTTTAGATGACTTAAATACTACAATCTTTATGGAAGATTGGAAGAAATATGCTTCTGGTAATATTTCTTCTTGGGAAATGGAATCTTTGTGCTTTTATTATCATGACCATGAATTATCAAATATCAACAATAGTAAGTATGGTTTTGTAGACTTCTTTAGTTTACCAGAAGAACCTCAAGTAGATAAGGTATTTAAAAAAGGTGCTTCATTAATTCCTATCTATAAGCTGTATAAGATTTGCGGAACTTGTATTGCAAAAAATAAAGTAAAAAGCACGGTATATCTTCTTACCGCTACTGGAATTGTAGCGGTTAAGTTTAGACAAGAATACTTCGCGTTGTTTGATAAGCAAACTTTCCAAAGAAACAAAGATGGCACAAAAAAGGTTATAGAAAAATCATGGTTTAATAGAGGTAATATGATTGTTGTGCAGGGAATTAGACGCGGAGATGAATTTGTAACAAAGAAATATGCAAGTTCTGGAGGTCATCAACTTTATCACATTGATGAAATTGTCAATGGTACAGACTTAATTTTAAGAAGTGAAAGAAAACAAGGAGAAGAAGAGGATGAAGATAGTAGCGTTAATGGGTGAAGCAGGAAGTGGGAAGGATACTATTCTCCATAGTATTATGGAGAAATATCCTTCTTATTTCAATGAAATTATCAGTTGTACTACACGCCCTCCGCGAGAAGGAGAAAAAGAAGGAGTTAATTATTATTTTCTATCTATTGATGAATTTACAAAAAAAGTTCTTAATGGAGATATGCTAGAAGCAACAGAATTTAATGATTGGCATTATGGTACAGATAGAGAAAGTCTAACAATAGACAAAATAAATATAGGGGTCTTTAACCCTGAAGGAGTAAGATGTCTGCAAGAATATGACAATATTGAGCTTTATGTATTTTATGTGCGGGCCGCAGGTAAATAGAGATTATTAAGATAGTTAAATAGAGAAGAAAATCCTGATGTAAACGAAATTATTAGAAGATATAAAGCAGATACGGAGGACTTTCATTTCCTTGATGATATAAAATATAAAACTCTTAAAAACGACACTTTAGAAGATATTGATGTCGCTGTTGATACTATATTTGGACAATTTTATTAAATAATTGTATCTTAAATCACAATATATAGTGTTCAACTAAAAATTTATACAAGGAGTTGTTTTATATATGCTTCAAGTAAAAAAGAGAAATGGTATCTTAGTACCATTTGATAAAGAGCGTATTATTAATGCTATAAATAAAGCTTTCATCGAAGTTGATAGGGCATTATATGAAGATGATACAGCAAATGATATTGCAGATGAAATTAAGTATGCTGTAAAAACGTCTAATGATGTAGTTTCCGTTGAAAAAATTCAAGACATGGTTGAAGATTATCTTATGAAATCTGAACGCAGAGACGTAGCTAAAGAATATATTAGATATAGATATAAAAGAGAGATTGCAAGAAAAGGTCAAGATGATTTTATTAAAGCCTTTTCTGCAAAGATTCAAGGCTCAGATATTGAAAATCAAAATGCCAATGTAGACGAAATGTCATTTGGCGGACGAGTTGGAGCAGCATCAGATTTACAAATGAAAAAGTATGCTCTTGATTATTTAGTTTCCAATAAATCACGAGTAAATCATGAAAATAATAGAATTTATATTCATGATTTAAATGCTTATGCCGTAGGTATGCACAACTGCCTTTCTATTCCTTTCGATGATTTACTTGCAAAGGGATTTAATACTAGACAAACTGATGTGCGTCCCGCAGGTTCTGTAAATACCGCTTTCCAACTTGTTGCAGTTATTTTTCAACTACAGAGTTTACAACAATTTGGTGGAGTATCTGCTACTCACTTGGACTGGACTATGGTTCCATATGTACGAAAGAGTTTTTATAAACATTTTAATGATGGACTTGTTTATGTTGAACATACTTTATCTATGGACGATAGATTAAATTCTACTCTTCCTATTGATAGTGAAATATATAAAGAATACCCAAGTGCGTATCAATATGCTATAGATATGACAGAAAGAGAAACTCATCAAGCAGTTGAAGGTATGTATCATAATTTAAATACTTTGCAGTCTCGATCTGGAAATCAACTACCTTTTACTTCTATTAATTATGGTACTTGTACTCTTCCAGAAGGAAGAATGGTAATTAAGGCTTTGCTTGAAGTTTCTATTGAGGGGCTTGGTAGACTTCACAAAACTTCTATTTTTCCTTGTGGCATCTTTCAATGTGCAAAAGGAATTAATCGAGCTCCTGGTGACCCCAATTACGATTTATTCAGAATCGCTTTAAAATCTACTGCTTTAAGATTATATCCTAATTATGCCAATGTTGATTGGAGCGGAAATGCAGGATATGATAAAAATGATCCTAAGACATACTTCTCTACCATGGGCTGTAGAACTGCGAATGGGTTCGACATTAATGGATTAGGCCAACAAAAAGATGGTCGTGGAAATATTTGTCCAGTAACAATTATTATGCCAACATTGGCTATGGAGGCTAAAAAGTATTGGGAAACCATGCCAAGCGGAGACGACTCTTGTGTTGAAACTTTTATTGATTTCTTAGATCAAGCTATAAATGATGCTAAAGATATGCTTCTTGAGAGATTTGAGTATATTTGTTCTCAACCCGCGGAATCCGCGAAATTCATGTATGAAAACGGCTTAATGGCTGGATATGATGGAATTTCTACTCGAAGCGCTTTAAAACATGGAACTTTAGCTATGGGACAACTTGGATTAGCTGAAACTCTACAAATTCTTATTGGTAAAGACCATACCACAGAAGAGGGAATGAAGTTAGCTAAGCGTATTGAGCAATTATTCAAAGATAGATGTGCTGAGTATAAAGAAAAATATCAACTAAATTTCGGAGTATATTTTACTCCAGCCGAGAATTTATGTTATACAGCTATGACTAAATTTAAAAATAAATACGGAATTATTCCAAATGTAAGTGATAAAGAATACTTTACTAACTCTATTCATGTTCCTGTATGGAAACAAATGTCCCCTTTTGATAAGATTGATATTGAATCCCAATTAACTGGCTACTCTTCTGCCGGTTGTATCACTTATGTTGAACTTGATAGTGGTATGGAGAATAATATTGATGCATTAGAGACTTTAGTTAATTATGCTATGAATCATGATATTCCATATTTTGCAATTAATGTCCCTAATGATACTTGCTTAAAATGTGGTTATACTGGTGAATTTAATGATAAGTGTCCAATGTGTGGTAGTGAAGATATTCAACAGTTAAGACGCGTAACAGGATATCTTACTGGAAATTATAAAACAGCCTTTAATAAAGGAAAAGTAGCCGAAACACAAGCGAGAATTAAACACGTGGGGTATATGGAATGAAGTATGCAGGTATTATAAAAAATGACTTTTCTGCCGCACCTGGAGTGTCTTTGAGTTTTTTTACATAGGGATGTCCTCATAGATGTCAAGGTTGCCACAATCAAGAGACTTGGGATTTTAATGGAGGAAAAGAATTTACCCATGAAACCCTTAATTCAATCTTAGAAGGGCTTACTGCAAATGGAGTTAAAAGAACTCTATGTATTATGGGCGGCGAGCCACTATGTCCAGAAAATACATTTCTAACTCATTTGGTAATACAAACCGCAAAAGAAACAATTCCTGATTTAAAGGTTTATTTATGGACTGGATACTTGTATGAAGATTTAAAAAATTCAACAGATACAGTTATTTAGAATATATTCCAATTAGTTGATGTGCTAATTGATGGGCCATATATTGAACATGAAAGAGATATTACGGAACCTCTTAGAGGAAGCCGCAATCAAAAAATAATTTATCTAAAATGAACTTTGTAAAGAGTATTTTAGGAGGATTAATGATAGCAATAGCTAGCTATATCTACTTATCTGTTGGAGGTATAGTTGGAGCTATTATGTTTTCCATTGGCCTACTGACTATATTAAATATGTAGTTTAAATTATTTACAGGTTCAGTTGGTTATATCAAGAGCAAAAATGATATAAAAGATAACTTCATTATTTTAATAGGAAATATTATTGGAGCGTGCGGGATCTTAGCCTTTCCGCACGCAGCCGCCCTATCTCTAGTCTCTGCTAAGATCGCGATCCCACTATATTTAGTTTTCTTAAAGGGGATAGTTTGCGGCATATTTATATATTCAGCAGTATCCTCGTTTAAAAGAAATAAAGATTATATGGTGCCAGTCTGCGTAACAGGTTTTATATTATTCGGCGGAGAACACTGTATTGCCGATCTTTGTTACGCCCTGGCCGCAGGCGTATTTTCTATTGATATAGTATTATTTTTAATAGTAGTTACAATAGGCAATGCTATTGGTGCAATTATTGTTGACAGAATAAAATAATTATGATATTATATTAAAAGAAATGGAGGACTAGATATGACTTTATACGAGCTAAATCAAGCGGGATATGCCTCCCTTCCAAAAATGACGAAGGCTGAATTAGAGAAAGCTAAAGAAAATATTATCACATTCTTAGATTCCAATGATTCTAGATATTATATGATGCTTAATCACGATAATAAATATTTTACTTTATTTACCTATGAAAACGATGTAAATAAAAATAAAATGGCAAGCGAGATTATTTCTGTTTCTAAGACACTTGGAGAAATCAAGGCAATAGAAATAAATGGAAATATTGTAGAAATTTGGATTTTACATGGAGAGAAATGTGATATGTATGCGTTCTTTGATTATACAAAAGGGGTGATATAGGTATGACAAATGCTATTATTGTAAATTATGATCCATTTGCTATGGAATCTGCTGTATATGTTGTTGATGATGGACTACAAAAACAAATGAAAGTATGCTCTGATATTAATGGATTAGCTGAAGCGCTTGTAGGAATTGCTTATGGAAATGGAATATATAGTATACAAGTTCATGCTCCTTTTGCAATAACAGGAGAAATCAATAAACTTGTAAATGATTTGGAAAAAAATATGTATTCAAATAGTAAAATTACAGTTGAGGGAATTTAATATGTTTTATAATTTAAAGTCTACAAATACTTATAGGGTGCCTACTGTAGAAGATGCTCTTAGATTGCGCAAATGGTTAGAAAAAACCTCGGTAGGAGAATTAACTTCATTTAAATACACTACTAAATATATTAAGCAAAAAGGTGAAATAGTTGAAGAGTATCAACTCGTCACTGCTACTATTACTATTGACAACGAGAAAGAACCAGAAGGCATTATGCCAATTACCATTACGGAGGAATAATATGAGTGTATATTTTGAGAAAGTAAGTCGCTTTAATGACATTGATCTACCTATTCCAACCCGCGCGACCGCCAATTCCGCAGGTTATGATTTCGTAGTCGCAGAAGATACAGTTCTACCTCCAATGAATTTTTTAACTTCTAAAATTCAAGACCATATTTTTGAAAAAGATAGTGACAAGGATTTTTACGGATTTGTGAGCCCTTTTACTCTTGATGATATGGCTAATCTTACTAAAGAATTAAAATCTAAAATTACTCTTGTATCAACAGGAATGAAATGTCATTTAAATCCTGGTCAATATCTTGAATTAAGTGTTCGTAGTTCCACTCCTCTTAAACATTGGATTATTTGCGGAAATAGCGTTGGTATTATTGATGCCGATTATTGTGATAATCCAGATAATGAAGGAGAGATCTTTTTCCAGCTTGTTAATTTATCTCCTTTTGCTATTCAGTTAAAGCGTGGAGATAAAATTGGACAAGGAATTATTAAGAGTTATCAAATTACTGATGACGATAATGCAACTGGAGAAAGACTCGGTGGATTCGGAAGCACATCTAAATGAGTAATTTATTATCACTCGATTAGAGTTCGAAGATTACCGGATATGCGGTCTTTGAAGATAATAAGTTAAAAACTTTTGGTAAATTTGCTGTTGAAGATAATAATATAGATACTAGATTAGTAAAAATAAGATAGAAGATTAAAGATCTTATTGAATAGTATCATATAGATGAAGTAGTTTTTGAAGATATATAGTAGTAGAATAATATTTCTAATAATGTTTAGACTTTTAAGATTTTAGCAGAAGTATATGGGGTAGTTTCTGAATTACTAGAACAAGAAAAAATTCCCCATTCTTCTATTTTAGCAGTAACATGGAAATCTTTATTGGGTATAAAAGGAAAAACTCGACCAGAGTAGAAAAAAAATGCTCAGAATTATGTTTTTTATAATTATGGGGAAAAACCCACACAGGATGAAAGTGACGCTGTTTGTATCGGCCTTGCGCATATTAAATAGCATCAATGTGCTTGGTAATATTGGTCTAAATAAAAAAATCCTCCTTTCTTAACTTTAAAATAATTTGAGAAGTTAAGAAAGGAGGATTTTATGTTTGCTTTTATTACAGAACATATAGTAGAAATTCTTTTTGGTCTAATTTCCGCCGGAGCGTTGGCTTTTTGTAGATACTTATATAAATAGTTAATGGCATATAAAAAAATGTTATAGGAAAAAGAAAATAATGATATAGTAGAACTTATTGACGAAAAATTAAAACCAATAGTAGAAGATATTGAAGAATTGAGAACATATATACGGAAAATAGAAGATAAAGAAAGACAAGATTTAACATTAATTATAGCTTCATATAGATTCAGACTTGTTTAGCTATGTAAAATATATATAAAGCAAGGATATATGACTCAAGATTAGTATGATCAACTAACAGAATTTTACAAACTATATCATTCTTTAGGTGGTAATGGACAAGCTAAAGAATATTATGAGAAAACCATGGAGTTAGAAATTAGATCAGAATAAAAAAATGGGGAACTCACTTGAGTTCCCCATCCTTCTTTAAGCGATTAAAAATAGAATTAGTCATATTTATTATTTCCTAGCCATATGTAGCAATTAAATCAGCTAGTAATTCTTCTTGTTCGATAGACAATTCTATTCCATAACTAAACATTGCAGCGTGCGTTAACTCATGACATAAAACTTTTTTCATCATTAATGGAGATAATTCTCCATTAATATAAATACCTTTAGTTTCATTATCACAAGCTCCTATCGTTAACTATCCATCGCTTCTAATTAACATAGGATGAATTGGAGAAGTTAAAAATAATTTCCATCCTTCTCCATTAATATTAAACATGGTTTAAAGAAGATATTTTTGTAGCAAGAGCAGAAATTTTCTTTTCTAATAACTGTCTTTCTTCTGGGCTTGCGTCATCAATCATTTCAACTAAATCTTCGCTTAATTCTTTCATGTATTTATCTAATTCTTTCATCTTTATTTCTTTATCTTTATGAAGCTCTTTTGATTCCATATACATCCGACGCATCATAGGACTACGACCTTCGCGAGAATCTCTTAAATCCATTGGAAATTCTTTCTCGTTATAATATATTGGTCTATCTCCATAGTTTCTGCGGCTATCCTACATATCTCCTCTATCTGATTCAGTATATCTCCCTTGAGAATCTCTTGAACGAGGATAGTACATTCTACCCCATTCATTTCTGTCCATATCTCTATCGGGTAAATAATATGGAGGAGTAATTGGAATGTAATACTTTCTATGTTCTTCATCTTTCTCTTCCATTGCTTTTACAATAGAACAGTAGTACATTGCCTGCTCTAAATCTTTTATCATATCAATAACTTCGCCTAATTCATGAGTGTCTACATTATGAATATCACTTAGCTATGATTGAACACACCCAATAAGAGTTTCTTTCATATGTTTAAGTCTTTCCATAATTAAGCCACCCTTTCAATAATTAAATTTGCATTTTGGACGTCAATAGTCTGAGTAGAAACATTTTTTACTGCAATTTCAAAGCAACATCCTCTTGGCACATCAATAAATATAGAACTTGCTACATTATTATAATCTCCTACCGCCGCTGGAGTAGAAATCATAGTAGTAGAAGCTACCCCTTCTCCATTGATAGCAATAGCTAAAGAAATTGGGCCTGCTGTTCCACCTGCGGCGATTGCAATATTACCGCTAAAATGAGCTTTATATCTAGCTCTGCATTGAGTAGATGTATTACCTTTTAGTGTTACTAGTCCACTTCCAACGCGATGTAGTAGGCTGTTGGAACAGCCTACTACCGCATCGGTAAAAAGGACATTTTGATTAGCTTGTACTGTTTGTACGGCATTCGCAATAATTTCCATTGAACCAAATCTCTCCTTTTAATTTAAATCAGCATCCGCAACTATTCATGCTATAGCAACAGTTGGGGTTTGGTACTACGTAAGCGGGAATTGGATTATCACGTCCTAATCTACGGATAAGCTCCGCAGTTTGAGCTTCTTGGTTAGCTGTAATAAAGTTATTTTGAGCCTGTTGAGAAGCAGCGAGACGAAGAGCTTGATTCTCGTTTTGCAAATCAGAGATTTTCTCCTGGCAGAGATAATCAAGAATTGCACGAGTTCCAGCATTTTGGCTATCAATAATATCACGAGTATTATTGGCCATAGAAGTCTGAAGCGCATTAGTATTAGTCGCTAGATTGTAGTTGACGTCGGCAAAACCTCTCTCAATCTGACGACCAGTCTCGCAGCAGCAATCTGCAATTTGACGAGAAATAGCATTTTGATTTGTGAGATTATCAAAACTTGCTTGCTGAATTGCAGATTTTGTATCACAACAACAGTTAGAAAGCTGTGTAGCTAAAGCATTTTGACCCTACATTAAAGCTACGTTAGTGCTATTGAAACCTTGCTGTGTCTGATATCCAAGATTACATACTGCGTTATCTACTCCATGGAAACCATTTGTTAAAGCGTTATTTAAAGCATATGTACTATCACAGATTCCCTACTGGATAGAATTAATTCCAGACTGTAGATTTTGGAAAGCAAAACCTTCATTAATGTCTGCGCGAGTTGCCCAACCTTGACCAGAAGGAGAACCCAGACCATTACTGTTGGCTCCATATCCACCAAAACCGCCAAATCCATTTCCCCATCCAGAGAAGCAGAATAAGAATAGAATTATAATCCACCAAGCTCCTCCGTCGTTCCAAATTCCGCCATTGTTACGATCATTGCCACCTGTAGCAGCAGCAATATCAGCTAAAGAGTATCCATTGTTAGAATTGAACATTTAAGTTCCTCCTTTAAGAAAATTATTAAAGGCCGAGCATTTTCTTAAAGTCAGCAAACTCCTTGTCATAATTTAATCCTCTTTGGGATAAAAGATTTCTAGCTATTTGTTCAATCTCTTCGGTTTTATTCTATTTGGCAAGATCTAACAAATTAGCTCCAAACGGATTATTCCCCATCTAACTTTCTAATATATTTAGAGTTAGCTATTGAGGATTCTATCCATTCCTAATCATTTGAATTAACTACATTGGATTCATTTTATCGGCTCCTTAAAAATCTAATTTTGGCTTTGATTCCTGCTATTGCGCTGTAGGCTATTTATTTGCCTATGGCGCAATTTTTTCTTTTAATTGAGCAAGTACGGTTTCAAATTCTTCTCTAGTAACAAACTAAGAAGGATTGACAACTGTTTCAATCGGAATATTTTTTAATTCATAAACATTAAGTGTTGAAGTTCCATCTAAATTTATCTATTTTGTATATATTTTTTTATTAGCTAAATCAGGAAAGAAAAATACAGAACCATCAAAGTCAATGCTAGTTGCCTTTACTTCTTCTATTGAAGAAACTGGGCGACCTTTAATTCCAATCTAGGGCTATTCCACATAAGGCATTCTTTGTTGCGGAGCATAAGGGATTGCCGCATACTAAGGCTGCTATTGTTGTGGTATATAGTATGGATAATTAACTGCCATAGTTTTACCTCCTTTAAAATATTCCCTTGGCCTTTCATTATTATATAAAATTTTGACAAAGATAATTTTACTATTTTGCCAAAATTTTTGCCAATTTTAGTATAAAAATATAATGGGGCATAGTAACCCCATTATATCATGATGCTCTATTTTCATTAACCGCGGCTTCAATGAGATTAGTTAGGTAAGTATTTAAGTCGCCAGTTGTCTCAATAATATATTGTTTTGCATCAGATGATAAGATCTCTAATACAGATTCCATAGTCTTATCAAATGCAATTTTTTGAGCCTCAGCATCAAAAGCACCTTGTTCTTTTAAGCTATTAACATAAGTCTGATTTGTAGCTATTACACATTTAGTAATAGTATCAAATATCATAGTGGTGTATTTCTAAGCTGTTTCATTCTCTGTCTTAGAATTTAACTCATCTCGTTTAGCAGAGAGGAAATCTACGAGATATTTTGTTAAAATACCAAGCAGAGGAAGAATACAAAGCTAGAATATTTGAATAACAATTTCAGGCATATTAATTCCTCCTTTATATTATATATAAAACAATAGGAAGATAATTTAACTTTATTTGACCTGCGGGTTTCCGTTTAACCGATCTTTTTGCTAACGCTCATAAATTCTTAATCTAAGAGTGCTTTCAGATATGTCTTGACATTCTTTCGCTAATCTAGTAATTGGCTCATTATGTAGATAGCGTTCATATAATTCATCGAAATTATCTGGAAGATTTTTTCTTGGTCTACCAAATTTTATTCCTTTCTATTTAGCTGCGGCTATTCCTTCTGCCTATCTCTATTTAATATATGTTCTTTCCTGTTCAGCCTAGAAAGATAAGATTTGTAAGACTAGATCTGATATAAAAGTACCCATAATATCTTTGCAATATGACGTATCCAATAATGGCATATCCAAAACTTTTATATCTACATTTTTTGTCTTTGTTATTAAACTCCATTGTTCAAGAATTTCAGAATAATTACGTCCTAGTCTGTCAATGGACTTCAGGAGAATCATATCTCCTGAAGTCACAGTATCCATCATTTTCTAATAAGATGGTCTATTAAAATCTTTGCCCGACTGTTTATCTATGAAGATATTTTCTTCTTTAACCCCAGCTTCAGTTAAAGCAAGAATTTGGCGGTCAATATTTTGGTCACGTGAACTAACTCGTGCGTATCCGTATAACACCTTTATCACCTCATAGATATATAAAAAATTGGCAATTTTATATAACAAAAATTGCCCAAAATTTTGGCAATTCGGCGTTTTGATTTATATAAAATTTTATTATATAATATATATAAGATTACCAAGGATAATCTCTAGCAATCAAAACATCGCCTTCTGGCATTATAAATTTATATCTACCATCTGAATAAACATCATCAATAGAGCTTCCATCTTTTATTAAATATACATTATCTGATATTCCTGCACTCATAGGACTGCTGTAAACAATTTCTCCAGGGGTTGCTCTTACTGGATAGCCATATTGAAGGCTTGTTTTATCTATTATTGAATACTTTTCCGTCTGAAAAGTTTGGTTAATAATCATGTTCGCACCTCCTACAAAATTATATATATCTATATATCATTTTCTGGAATTTTTTGGGCTTTAAAAGTTAAACTATTTTCTTGTTGATTTATACACTAAATGCCTGAATTATTATATATATCTATATCTTTTATTGTTGGAGTTGGACAAATTATCTATTTGCCCTCATCGCTCAATACTCCAATTATATTTACTGTTTGAGTATTATTAGACCAAGCTGATGAATATAAAGTTATCAATTTAATAATAGGTTTAAGTGCAGAATTTGCTAATATAGTATTGAATTCCTTTTCAGTTCCAGTAAACCCTCCTTCTTTAGCTGTTTCATAAGCAGATTTGCCGTTTAATCCAGGCTACCCTATTCCAGCAACCTTTTTCCCATTTACTTTTATCATAGTATAACACTACCTCCTAAATTTAATCAATATTACCTCCAGTAGAAGTAATTGTAGCGGGACCAATAATTTTATATGCTATAACTTGATAATTATTATTTATTAATATAGCTCCCAAACTTTCATATGCAGACTGAGGAGTAATTTTAAGTCCTGAAGAAGAACCGGCATTTATAGTTATAATACTATTTTTTATTACTTTATAATTATTTTTCTACACTACCCATACTGACATTGGCTCATTTTCATATTCTATTATTACCGTACATCCACTTATACCCCTCAATGACTCGAATATAACATCTACTGTTTCTATAGGAGTTTCTGTTGTAATCTATCCTATTTTATCTGCCATCTGTTGAAAACTATCAGTTGCCGCAGTTTCTACTCCTTTGTCAGTGACTGCGGTCGCTATCAGGGTTTTGCCCTCACTGACATCGGTAAAAAGCTCATCAATAGCTGATTGAACATTAGTGGCTTTCATACTTGAAGTTTCATTATTATATTCTATTGATGATGCAGTAAAATTTTCATTATCTTCTTCATCAAATTCAATAGTATAAGGCCCTAACCCTAATGTTTCTCCCATTTCTGCGCTACCGCCTCCTGGTACGATAATAGCATTTTGGTTTTTAACCTATCCAGTTAAAATACATTCCATAGATATTTTCTCCTTTCATCTAAAACCTTTAAAAAAGTACACTTT